>Ga0194130_10002168_pt1 | contig 28984 bp, 20 predicted proteins | sample TA2KigsurfametaG_FD_160084 | JGI IMG/M metagenome (GOLD analysis project Ga0194130, IMG submission 160084) | Freshwater microbial communities from Lake Tanganyika, Tanzania - TA2015050 Kigoma 12 surface | ecosystem: Environmental > Aquatic > Freshwater > Lake | place: Tanzania: Lake Tanganyika...
TCAATCTCTATAATTTGTCATTTGGAAGACCCAAAAAGAATCGCCGAATGGAAAGTCGTCGATGTTTCATGGTTGTTTCTGTGGGACAAAAGAGAGATTAAATTCAAAGAAAAACATAAGAACAAATAAATTCAATCTCTATAATTTGTCATTTGGAAGACCCAAAAAGAATCGCCGAATGGAAAGTCGTCGATGTTTCATGGTTGTTTCTGTGGGACAAAAGAGAGATTAAATTCAAAGAAAAACATAAGAACAAATTATTCAATCTCTATAATTTGTCATTTGGAAGACCCAAAAACAATCGCCGAATGGAAAGTCGTCGATGTTTATTGATTGTTTCTGTGGGACATTATAGAGATTGAATTCAAACAAAAACGTAAGAACAAATAAATTCAATCTCTATAATTTGTCATTTGGAAGACCCAAAAAGAATCGCCGAATGAAAAGCAGTGGATGTTCAATAGATCATTTTATGGGACATTATAGAGATTGAATAAAAGTGGGAGATAAGAGAGATTGGATGGAAAGAAAAATAATCTCTCTAATTTGAAATGACCGAGGGTGGTTCATCCATCAACACATCCATATGATCGAAATCCAAGGTATCCGATTGTATGAGTTTATTATACCCATCGCTAAATGATGGGTGGTTAGAGTTGTTGTCCATTTCCATCATCGAATATTTCAAACGACGTAATTTGAGGAGGAGAGGCATCCATTTTTCTTGGTACAACCGGGCGACACTCTCTCGATTGTCTAAAGTCAATTCGTTCAACATTTGTTGTTTGGTTTCTTCCAATTCTCTCTCCGTGCTTCGGATCCATTCTTGGTGTTCGTCGGTGAAGCGTTGGTCGGCGATTTCTTGGAATTCGGCGGATTCTTGCAACAGAATTTGAAATTCATCGGCGACGCGTTTGAATTGTTTGGCGACGTCCTTTTCTGCCATGTAACTAAAGAGAGCATTCATTCGCAACAAAATGACTTCTTCCCTCTTTTGTTGCAACTCCGTATAATATTGTCGTCGCAGTTGTGTCAAGGGACTGAATTCGCCTCTATACAATTCGATGTGGAGAGAACATGACGACGACGACTCGGACGACGTGGACTTGGCGCCACACCGGGCGACATATTTGCGATTTTCCATGCCGAAATACGTGCCACCTCTCGATCCACATTGAATACAACGCGGTTTGTATTGACGGACGCGAGCTTGGATTTGGGGAATGGACAATTTGTCTTTGCGTCCCTCCGACCAAATTTGTTGTCTCTTTTGTTTGAGTTTGGTTTCGTAGGTGTGTTTCAACCGGAAATAAGCCCGCAATGCCGATTCATAGGATTGGTTTTCTTCGGTGCCGAAGACGTCTTTGTTCAACAAGGAATCATTGTTGTTGTTTTTGTTTTTGTTGTCTTTTTGGTTTGGGTCTTTTTGGGTGTTATCCGAAACAAACGTCACACGCAAGAGAGGATTGCCCTCTTCGACGGACAAATTGTCCAATCCGACGAGACAAACACATCGTACCATTTGGTTATAATGTCCCACGAATTGGCGCAACTGGGGATACATGGAGAGATCGATTCGTTGTATGTGATTGTGGGACAAGGACAAGGTTTGTAGGGAGGCGGGAAATATGATTTCTGGTGTCTTTTCATGGAAGGCATTGTTGTCTAAATTCAAGGAAACAAGAGAGGTCAAATGGGAGGCGAAATCGGAGGGCAACGAAGACAACCCGAATCCCTGCATGGTGAAATGTTGTAATTTGGCGGGCAAGGGCCATGGTATGCCGCCCTCTTTCTCCCGAAGGGAGGCGTTAGACGATTGTTTTTCTTTTAAAATAATGGTATGGAGAGATGGAATGGCATCAAAATGTCTAAATTGACAAGATGAAGATGAAGAAGAAGATCGATCACAGATAAAGGTAGTCAAGCGTTTGAAGACGGCCGCGGAAGCGACATTAATGGTTCCTTGAAAATCATACAAAGAGAGATTGAGAACTTCTAAATGAGGGGATGATTTCGACCGTTCGGCAATCACAGCATCAAACAATTGTTGTGACATTTGGGTTTGTTGTTTGTGTTTTAGTTTGTGTTTTTAATGTGATGAAAAAAAAAACAATGAGTGGCGAAAAAAGTCCGAAAAAAAAACAAAAACAAAGTATTTATAATATATGATGTAACCTCTATTCACACTGAGAACATAAAGTGTTTTACATTTTTTTTAGACAAAAAAAAACAAATGTATATAGGGTTTCGTTTCAGTGACCCAAAGGAACCATCATCTCGCCCTCGCCCACGGTTGGTAAATTGGTGATGGGCGACGACATGGCATGAATGCGTTGGTTTTCTTCTTTAAAAAATCGGATTTTGGAGAGAACATATTCTTGATCACTCATCAATCGGTTGAAGGATTCCTGAGGACTGGGTCGGGTTTTGTATCGGTAATAGAGAATGCCGCCGAAAATAACGACAAACAAAAATACCAAGAGTCCATTGAACCATAATTGATGGTATTTCATGCGTGTGGTATGGGCCTTTTGGAGCAAATCTTCCATGTAAAATCGTGCGGAATCATCGATGAGATTCGGTTCCGCGACTTTTTTATGCATGTAATTCATGTTTTTTTTTATAAAAAGCAAAACAAAAAAAGAAAATATGAATTTGATTTGAAATTAAAGTAAATAAATACAGTTTTACAGTGAAATTAAACATCTTCCTTTAAAATGTGCGTTAAAAATATTATATTTTTTCGATAATTCGGTGTTTTTGTTTATGAAACATTCAAAACACAAATTTATTGCTTTTCGCGAATAACGAATTGTGTTGTTTTCATCAAATGATTTACCACAACCACCAACACAAACATGAAACTGGCTCCCAACCAATTGTTGCAACCAATATGACTTGTTTACTAAATCATTTATTTTCTTCTTTTTTTCTTCGAAGTACAATTTATATTCAATATCTTCGGTGTATTTCATAAAATAGGAACATGGTTCATCTTGAATATCAAACTGTTCTTTGAAATTATTCCACATATTTTTTTTTGCACATCGAAAATATAAATAATCGTGTTCTTCATTTTTTCTCACATCACAGGGTAATCCACAATTACATAACGGCAAATGTTTTATATCCTCATTATAAAGTGGTGCATTATAATCAATATCAAATCTAGTGTATTTGCCTCCGCGAATTTTCTGCCAAGTATCTTTGTTATGTAACATCAGACATTCAGTGATATTATTTTCCGCCAATAAATTATCATATTCATCGTCTTCTTCTTCTGTATTAAATTCTTCTAAAATAGCCTTGCATCTGTCAAAGTATATATTACAAATTTTATTTGTGACAATTCGATTGTACTCGAAAAATTTGCATAATGTGGATATTTTATAAATTGCCGTAATTGATTCGGGTATAAAAGTTGATGTATTTCGTCCCCCCACCCCTTTTTCATGCTCCCAAAATCGTCGATATAATCGTTTTGTTTCTCCAACATAATAATAATCGTCATCACATTGTAATATATATACCCATCGCATTTTATAAATAACTGTGAAACTCTTATATGATTCTTCTTGCCGCCTCTCAAAAAAAATAAGATTTTGATATTACACAAGGATGTGTTGTTCATTTATATTATTTTTTTTTAGTACTTGAGACAATTTAGTTTTATTTTTTCATCCTCCCAAAAACCAAATGACGGCTAAATAAGAGAGAATGGCCAAATACATGGTCGCCAACCAAATGGGCAGAATGGTGGTTTGGGAATGTCCCACCCCGAAGGGACGAAACATGCCCGATTTATTGTAAATGATGGTGGGTTTCCACGTATGCATTGCATAAAAGGCCATCAAAAATAAGACAATGGCAATGTACATTCGATATGTACTAATTCCATGTATGATTTCGGGACTCCATATCGACGACATTGATGTTTGGAGTTCAAATCAAAGCAATGTTTGTTTATTTTTTCCTTCCTATTTTATTTTGAGGGCGGAATAGTTTGTAATTTGTTTGTATTTTTTTGGGGGAAAAAACAACAAAAAAACACCCAAAAAAAAAATCATTCATTCATTCATTCACATTCCATCGATTCATCATCAATCGATCTAAACCATCTTCGGATTCCACATCCACAAACATGGACTCTGATTTGTGGGGTTGTCTTTGTGGCCGCGAAGCGGCCACTCCGAGAGGACTTGCCGAAGGCTGCCTCTCCCTTTCAACAAGCGAAGTGTGAAGGAGAGGAGGACTTGTCCCGGACTGCCTCACCGTTGACGGGAGAGGACTTGTCACGGACTGCCTCACCGTTGACGGGAGAGGACTTGGCAAACGATCGAATTCCATGTCCAAGAGCGCATACATACATTTGCGAAGTTGTCCTTCCAAGACAGGATTGGTGATATCTCCGAGGGCGGGATATTTGACGATGTTGACCATATAAGAATGCAAAATCGACAGCCAAGCGTATTGGTGGAGAGCATAGATGGTTTCGGGTTGAAAGAAAACATGGGCCATCATGACTTTTTGTTGGCTGGGATGGTATTGCATTTTGCCGCCGAAATGGGGCACGCAATCCAGAAATTGTATCCAATGTTTGGCGGTGGTTAGGACATCCCGGATGGCATCTTGAAAATAGTCGTTGTCGTTGTTGTTGGCAAGGTTGTCCCTTAAAGAGAGAAGAGGTGCATAATGAGCATCGATTTTGGAGAGCAACGTGGGATTGGACGAAGGACGGAAATACGATCCGGTTTGAATGAGGGTGGGATACAATTGTCCCAAATGAAAGACCGATTGTCGTATTTGAAACAAGGAATTCGTTAGATCATGAGGAGATGACGACGACGACGACGACGAGGACCCAATCCGATTCCATACATCTCGAAGAAGGTGTTGCGATGAATGAGCACGTGCATCCCCTAAAAAGTGAATCAATTGATGTTGTGTTTGTGTGATGGCGGCGAATACATACTTTTGTAACTCCAATTCTTCGGGGAAGGGGGCAAAATGTTGAGGTGTCGATTGTGATTGGGGTTGTTTGGTTGTTGAGTATCCTTTCAAGGTGGCATCCAACAAAGCAAACAATTCCTTTTTATTGTCATGGACATTGTTGTCTTTTTCGTGTTTTCCTGGTCGGTGGAGTTCACTTTCGATGATATTGCGGAAACGGCCCATCATGATGGCTTCGGAAGACAAGGGTGCGGAGGTAGATGTGGAGGTGGAGGTAGAGATGTCAGTCTTGTTTGTTTTTCTGGAAACGGAAACAATATTGCGTTGATGGACGGCTTGCATCAATCCATGGAAATGTTTCACCGTAAAATGATGATTGTTTTCTTTTAAAAAGGCAATCTTTTCTTCGAGCGAAGACGAAGAAGAAGAAGGGAACACCGGTTTCTTGCCATCGGGGAACAAGGTTTGAAAGATGGTTTGCAAGGATGCCGGAAAGGCTTTCCATGGTTTGTCCAATTCTCCATAGCGAATGAAGGCGGCATAAACCAATCTCTCTAAAATGGGCAATTGTTGGAATTCGAGAATGGACGACGACGACGCCATCCAAGCAAAGAATTTCCTTTTGACGGCGAGGAAGGTAGTTTGTCCCTCCTTTTCATAGGATTGTATCAATTTCTCGATTTGTCGGAATTTCAACAATCCATCCTCGACATATTTGTTGTTTTGGATCGAAGTCATCAAGGGGGGTATCATCAATACATGGGCAGAAGCGGAAGCGGAAAAGGAAGAGACAGAAGAAGAGGAAGAGGCGGAAGAGGAGCCAATCGTTGTCGCTGCCACATTCAATTCATGAACGACAGAATAGGCCAAACGAATCATCCGTCCCTGTAAATCCCGTACATTTTGTCGAGCTAAAGAGAGATTCGATGACATATGGATGCGTGCTTCTTTTTCGAATTCGGCGGTCATGCCCACGGCGGTGGGAATGGGTCCTGTTTCCAACAAGGGCGGCAAAAAGTGAATCCATTGTCGTTGGCGTTGTACACTTTGGATGGCATTCAATACGGCATCCGTTTCGACGCGATGGACCAACAAAAATTCTCTTTTGCGAGCATACATTTCGCGAATGTCGTCGCGTGCCATCAACCGGGGCACCAAATCCACGAGAAAGGCAAAGATTTTGGTGGAAGACATGCCCCGAATGGATTGCCAGGGTTCGGTGGGGGATTTCTTTAGGGTGTCGAGCAAACACGCCATGAAATGGAGCCCGGGGGCGTCTTTCGGTGCGATGACGGATTGCCCGAAGACGGGTGCCAACGGATAACCATCCAAAGAACGCAAACACCGTGTGGATCGTGCCGTCGCCGTCAATTGGAAACTGGGTGTCATGGATTGCAAGAAAAGGAAAAAGGCGGTCACCGAAAAATGGACGAGACGTTGGTTGTAATACATTTCGTAGGGCGGCCAATGGTGGTATTTGCGTTTTCGGCGGCGTTCGTAGCGTTCGCGGTCGAATTCAACGAAATTCGCCGAGGACATACAATCGGCGACCACACGAATGACAAATCGGGTGATTTGGTTCTGTTGTGTTTTGGCGTGCAATCCAATGGCACGCGACAAGACATCGCATATATTTTGGATGATTTTGGCTTGTCCCAATACAATCAATGTATTGGGGACCACCAGGTCTTCTTGTTCTTGATTTCCTCCCATTCGGTCTTCTTTTTCTTGGTCCAGGTCTTGTTGGTTGGGGACCACCATGTCTGGTTGCATAATAAAATCGACGGGTTTCAAGGGGAATCCGCTAAACTTGTCCACAATATAGAATCCATCCTCTCCAAGCGTGCCATATTTCGCACAAATGGAATCGATTTTTTCCTTGTAAGCCCCTCCTGAGTTTTGTTGCTTATTATTGCTACCCAGTTGCACATACACTTGGGCGAGTTGCGCCAAGGAGGAGGGCAGGAGGGGCAAATGGGTTTCGCGATCATACACGAAATGCAAATCTTCGCCGTCCTCCCCGACGGCTTCATATCCATATTTTTCGACAAAGGCATGCAAGGCGACATACCGATCGTGTTCATGAGGAACCCGGAAAATTTGATCGAGGAGATGGGCGGCGACGGACTTTTTGGACAAGGCGGACGACGAGGACGATGACGAGGTCGATGCGCGCGATCCCAATTCGGAGGCATACAAGGTGGGACGCAAGGTTTGCAGCAGTCGCAATTTGCCAGCCATGTGGGTGCGTCGGTATTCTGTGGCCAAACGATGCAAATATTCTTGTTTCATTTCCTCTCGGGTGAATGAACTTCGTTTGTCCAATTCTTCGAGAGAACGTCGACGTTGTGCCAATCGCATTTGCATGGCGGCGGTGACATGGGGCAATACCATACGTGGTACATGGGTTTGGGGTTGGCATGTCATGGAGGAGGAGGAGGAGGAAGACGACGACGAAGAGGGTGGCATAGGTGGCAATTTATCGGATAAATGCTGAAACAAAGTTTGGTTGTCTAAAAAGGAATACTCATCGACTTGATTGTCTCGCAGCCAAACACCATGGTGTCGAACATAATATTGTTTGTTGGCCAAGGCTTCCTCCCATTCGGTGTGTCGTTGTTTCAAGTTTTTATTTGTGTTGGCATTTGTATTTGTATTTGTATTTGTATTTGTGTTTGTGTTTTGTTTGGACGATGGTTTCTCAATCAAAACGGCATATTCCCCCTCGCGAACCAATCGTTTTCCCCGAATCAATGTTTTCGCTAAATCATGGGCCAAGGAGGGGGGACAATCATGTCGATCAACCAACATGGATTCCAAAAATTCAATGAAGAGAGCCGGTGGTTGGTCTTTGAATTGCGTCATTCTTTCTTGTTTGTACAATTCGAGGATTTCATAGGGAGTATCGTCCATTTCGGCATCCACATATACGGCATTCTTTTGAATCATCAAGTCGGCGAGGAGTGTTTTGGCATCTTCTTCTTCTTCCGCTTCTTTGTTTGTCTTTGTCCGATCGGAGTCCACAGAACGGTCATTGTTGTTGATGTCGTTGTCTTTTTGCAAGGATCGCAACGAATAATACTTTTTCACAATCAACGGACGTCGACAAACTTCCATGGCGGACATGTACGCCGAGGACGACGTATCAATTTCGGCGCTTTCGAGTTTGTCGATGATACCCGTCGCCGAAATCAATTTGTCTTGTAACAAATACGTCAACATGGCGCAATAGGTGGCTCCACCATCGGTTTGCCCCAACAAATGGAAAAATTCGGATGTGGTATAATAGTCGCCGGCGGGTATTGTGGCGACGGCAGCACTCCGGATTTGTTTGTTGTTATTGTTGTTATTGCCGTCGTCATTGCCGTCGTCATCATTGCAATTTTTCAACAAACGAAAGGTATTTGGTTCCCCCTTTTTTGGTTTGAAAAGAGGATGCCAATAGGCCGAACGGAACATATCGGTGAAGGACACCACTTTTTCTTTTTTCAAGCCTCCAGTCCCCTCGCCTTCCAAGGGAAGACTTACTTGAGCACGCAGAAATGCCGGATCAAACCACCCCGTATGGGCGACTTTCCAATCCTGGACCAATTCTGTGGCAAACAAAAGAGAGGCTACTTTGGACCATATTTCTTTGTTGGATTCGGCGAGTTGTTGTGCGCGTTGGGCTTGTTTCGCGAGATGGCGCCACACGAAACGTTGGACTTGTAAGGAAAGAGAGGTAGAAGAGGAGGAGGATGACCGCGAAAAACATATTTTATCCAAGGCATCGTAGACATCCGAAGAGGAGAACATATGTTTCTTTTGTGTGGCGGCAATCCATGTCAACCAACATTTGAGGCGAGGAAAGATGGATGGTTGTTGTTGTTGTTGTTGTGTCGTTGTTGTTGTCGATAAACGATGATTGAAATCCCCATCATAAAACAAACAATCCTTTGTGCGCAAATATTTTTTGGCCCATACGATTTCTTTGTTTTCATTGGTCTTTGTGTTTGTCTTTGTGTTTGTGTTTGTCTTTGTGTTTGAATTTGTGTTTTTGTATTTCGACTTCACAGAGAGCAACATTTCTCGGAAAGGTCGTCGATCAATACGCGTGGTTCGCGAACCGAGCGCATAAAACAAATACGGATAATGGACGGCCAATTGGTGTTTTTCCCAAATGGACGTGACGGGGGCATGAATGGCATGATACCGAACAAAGGGTTCGGGCAACATTAAAAAGGATGTTGTTGATGACGATGACAACGACGATGATGTCGACGATGATGTCGACGGTCGGAATCCATGTTTTGACCAAATGAGTGTGGGTTGAGGAGGAGGAGGAGGAGGAGAGCTTGTTTTTTTTGTATTTGTTTTTGTATTTGTCGAGTTTTCGTTAGTTGTTGGAAAAATCCAAGAGGCGGAAAAAAAGGCATCGGCACAAGAAGACGAAGAAGACCGTGGTCCAATGGTCATTCCTTCGGCATCCAATAGGGAATATTCATTGTGTAATTGGCGATATTGGTCGACCACCCGAAAAATGGAGTCGAGTTGATGGGGCGAACGAACGGCAATGTAGGAGGATGTCCAAGTGTCGGTTAAATCGCGTAATTGGAAAGGCAACCGATAACGTCGGAATTCGGGTGCCACGGTTTGGTTGATTTCCAAATCGGCAATTTCATCGGCTTCCAAGGCAAAGACATCGACGTCGTCGTGGACGGACAATTTCGTGTGGAGAAGTTGAATGGGCGATTGCGAGTGAACTTCTTGGATGAAAAGATAATCTTCGGGGGGAATGTACACCGAGACGGATTTGGAGGCGATATCGAATTCGGCGGAGGCATGGGGCGCGATAAAAGAGACATCGTTTTCATCGAGGGTTTTGTTGACATTGTTGTTGTCTTCCTCATTTATGTTGTCATCTGTATCACCATGCTCGAGTTTGGATCCAGGAAAAGGAGTGTCACTCACGGAAATGGACCGGATATTCCATTCGTCGGGAATACCTTGGTAGGCGAAATCGAGGGGAAAAGGGGGGAAATTTGCGGATTTTTTGCCATTGGATAAAGGAGTGATTTCAATCGTGTCATTGACTAAATTGGTGATTTTTCCTGTGAGGATATTTTTATTTTTGATTTCGTTTTGTTCGTTTTGTTTGTTTTCGTCACCTTCTTCGTCTTCTTTTTCTTTTTCTTCTTCTACTTCGTCTTCTTCATAAAATTGAATTTGAATGTATTTTCCAGGAAGTAATTTTTGTTGGCGTGCGAATCCTTTTTCTTTCAGTCGTTCGTGCAAGACAATACCGAGTACCCCTTGTTCTTCCAAAAATGATTTGTCGCTGTATTTCCACAGAATACGACGTTTCCATTTATTTTTATTGTTGTCGTTGTCGTGGTTGTCTTCCATTTGATGAGTGTCATATTCAATCAAACGGGCAACTTTATAATCGATGTAATCGACCAAATAAACATGTTTGTGAATATCGGGATTGCTGGGTGCTTCGATTTCAATGATATCTCCCAACCGAATATCATTGTTTTTGTTTTTGCTGTTGTTGTTGCCGTTGCCGTTGCCGTTGTTTTGTTTGGACGGTTGTTCCATTTTGTTTTTCTAAGATTTTTTTTTCTAATATATGTTTTTTAAAAAAAAATATCAATTTTGTTTTGTATTTATTTTAAAAAAACCGATTGGGGGTACTGTCTATGTATTTTTTTTTTCTTATGATTGTCTTTTTATTTGTGGTTGTTTTTGTAATGATGGATGGATAGTATATGCAATACACAATGCACACGTCATGGATATTAATTTCTATTCACCTGGACTGTATCAGTTCAAGGTAAATAAAGTTTGTCTTTAAAGCAATTTTTCGTAAGAAAAATTGGTGGTGAACCTGCGAGTGAAAGGAGCAGGTGAATAAAGATTCAAACCAACCAATCAAATTGATATAAAGAGTCCACCATATTTGAAAAATTAACACACACACACAAACGTAAAAACATTTTGTTTTGTTTTGTTTTGTTTATTCGAAAAAAAAAATGACGACGCTGCCATTACCAACACCCGAATCATTTGCTTATTTGTCGGATCCGAGTGCTCATTCGTTTGTGCCCAAAGATCGAGGCAATTATTACATATGGAATAATATTCCTTCGTTGACTCAAGAAAATGTGACGTATCGTTCGATTATTACATCTAAAAGAACGGGAAAATTGCTTTGTATGAGTCCCATCCAATCCTTGGAGAAAGAAGATTTCGTCGCGGATGTCACGAAAACGGGCCAAAAAATATCCGACTTGGAAATCACCGAAATGATCGAAGGCACCATGATTAATTTGTTTTATGACGACGAAGCGGGGCATTGGGAAATCGCCACGAAGAGTGGTGTAGGTGGTCATTATCGTTTTCAGAAACAGAATTATCATTTGGCTAAGGCGACGGCGACGACGGCGGATGTCCATGACAAGTCTTTAGCGGTCCATGACAAGTCTTTAGCGGTCCACGACAAGTCGTTTCGCGAAATGTTTCTCGAATGTGTTTCGGCGGGATACCAACAAAAGCAACGAAATGGTCGGCAAGGGACCCAATCTTCTTCTTCTTCTAGAAACAATCGAAAGAAGACCAAGTTGTCCGAAGAGTGTGGAGAGGAGGAGGAAAAAAACAGCACCTTCGGTACGTTGGAGGAGATTCCTCTCCTGAAATCAGGTGATCTTTCCCCAAATTATTGTTATTCGTTTGTCATGCAACATCCCGACAATCACATTATATATGACTACCATCGATCACAATTATATTTGATTGCCATGTTTCATCGTGTGAATGATACTGCGATGGAGTATTGTCCTCTGTCCACCCCCCATATGTCTTCATCTTATCGAGATGCGGCCGACGCGTTGTACGCCAATACGATTCGTGCCGTACCATATCGTGTGAAATTCGCCACCAACGAATTGGATGCGCTGCCCACGTTTGCCGAGCAATTGGATCAGGCCCAACGGGATTGGTGGATGGGAATGAAACCCATGGGATGGTGTCTCCAGAATCCGGCGACACAGAATCGTCATGTGTTGGAGAATCCTTCCTACAATTATTTGAAGGAATTGCGTGGAAATCATCCCAATTTGCAGTATTTGTATTTGTCGTTGATGTTGGACACGGCCCATTTGCAGGAGGGTGCGAATTATCGCAATTCGAAGTTGAGCGAGTATTTGATGTTTTTCCCCCAATATGAGAGCCAATTCCGTCAATTTCGCGTCGAATTTGAGAAATATGCGACCAAGGTGTACAAAACCTATGTATCTTTTTTCATTATGCGTCAACGCGAACTTCGTTATCCCCGCAAATATTTTACTATTGCTCGTCGCATCCATCACGAGGTGTTTTTGCCCCACCGACAATTTGGCACGCATGCCAATCCCCACGAAGTCAAAGATCCCACGAAACCCTTTAATGTTTCCTTCAATGTGACGCGGCACTATTTGAAATCATTGAAAGTGGGTGAATTGTATCATTTATTGAATATGTCCGAAGACGATGAACAAGAACAAGCACAAGAGCAAGAGCAAGAGCAAGCGCAAGATGAAATTGGTAGTGTCGTCGATGCATCATCATCTGAGATGGATGTGGATATGGATGGAAACGAAGACGATCGAGATCAAGACCAACAAAGACTTGAATACGAAAACCAAGACCAACAAAGACTTGAATACGAAAACCAAGACCAACAAAGACTTGAAGAAGAAGAACCTTATTTTGAATCCCATATGGCCGTTGATGTGGCCGAATCTGTGTTATAACCTTTCACGGTCCGAAGGACCGGAATGGTACAATCGTTATAACCTTTCACGGTCCGAAGGACCGGAATGGTACATTATAATATTTTTTGTTTACGGAGCGCAGTGTACTTGCGTGTGTCGAATACAATATATTAATCAATTAATTTGTTTGTTTGTATGATTGATATTTTTTTTTTTATTTTTATAATTATAATTTTTCAAAAGCAAGTATTTTTTTTTTGTAAAAGGAAAAAGTGATGATAATTATAAAAAAAAAACAAAACAAAAAAAAAACAAAATACAATCACTAATCCATATGTTTCCATGCTTCCGACAAACGACTGATGGATAAAATATAGCGTCCAGCTTGGTATTTGCTGTGGGAAGACATGGAAATTAGACACGATCGTACTTTTTCAATTTTATCGAAAATAGGATCGTTTTTCTCCCACGTGTACAAATCATCACCGTAGTCTTTTTTGACAAAGAAATCTATATTGGAATCCAAAATCTCCGAACGATACCTACAATATACGTGATCATACCATACACGAATAATACTCGTTGGATTCATCATACGAATGGTTTCGAAGGCATTGCGTGTGGCTCGTATTTCTGTACATTCGGGGTACACGGAAATGACATCATCCAGGAATTCGAAAAATAATTTGTTGAATGCGCGCAGAATAGCCGATTTGTCCATGATGTTGGGTTTTACGTGTGTGTCTAACTAATAAATGATGTGTATGTGTGTATTGATTGTTTTATTTTAAACACATGATTTATTTATATTGTTTGTATTTTGTGTTTTGTTTGTATTATGGACAAACTTACATACCAATCTTTTTAATGACCAAATTGGCAAAATCGCCCAACATGGATCCTCCACCCCCACTTTTTTCTGATTTGTTGTTGCTGGTTGTGTCCTCGGATAACGAAGACGACGTGTCTTTTTTGGAATACGAACGGAGAGGTGGACCTCTTCCATCAAATTCGGAGAAAGATTGGGGACCCTGTGAAAACGAGGCATTGTGTTTGCTGTCGGACATGACTTCGGTGGCACCGGCATCGCCTTCCATTTTGTTGTTGTCGCCACTCATGATTTTAATGACGGGGGCCACATTGATTTGTTGTCCTGCGGGAGACGCCGCCGCAGACGACGGATCATAGGCCGCCGCATTCGCGGCGGCTTGCAACAAATGTCGTCGTTGTTCCAAATCGGTTTGTTTGGCCATTTCTTCCACCATTTTGCGAAGATGGGCTCCCGCGATGCTATTCATGGCAATCAATTCGTTGGGCAAGGCGATTTGGATGTAGCGTCCATCCGAGGAATCACCACTCTCCGGAGGACATTGAATGGTTATCAAACGATTTCCCAAACGAATAATACGCCAGATTTGGTCGGCCATCAAATCGAATTCGGGCGAGCGACGGAAATACACCATTTGATTCAATTGGAAATCTTTGACTTGTAAGTCGGTGTCTTTTTTCTTTTCATTTTCATTTTCATTTGTGTTGTGGATTCCTCTTTTTCCTCCTCCACTTTTTCCAAAGGCTGCTGCTGCTGCTGCATCTTCTGTCTCTTCCAAGATATTGGCTTCCCGATCCGCCATTTTAAATTGATAGGCCAATTCTTCTTCATCTGGGGCAATCGGTGCATATCTACTTTTTGTTGTTATTTGCGATGATGAGGAAGACGCATCGAAAAAATTCGTTCGCTCATCTATTGCCGGATGGATTGCCTCTCCACTTCGTTCCGAGGACAACTCCTCCATTTCTAATTCATCATTGGTATGATTCGGTGGATGTTGTTGTTGCTGCTGCTGCTGCTTGGCCTCCGAAATACGTTGACGTCTCTCTTTGAATTCTTTGCGATTGCGTTCTTCCTCTTGAATATAAAATTTGGAATCGGGAGGATCGCGCAAATGCAAACGCCAACGTATGTCGGCGAGAACTTCTTCGGGTGTCATGATATTTTTGTTGTTGTTGTTGCCGTTGCCCAATAAAATCGACGCATTTTGGGAATCCATCAAACTCTCCAATTGACGAATATTATCTTCGGTGATGACACGCATGTGAATATTCATGGCTTGCAATTCTTGGATCAAGGTTTTCAAGGCATAGGGTACGGCAACCAAACTGCTCTTTGAATCACCACGATTAGAAGAAGGAGAAGAAGAAGACAGGGGATTCTGTTGTATGAATCCCGACGTATTTGAAACCATCATGCGATACGAATCACTTCTCTCCATCAACGATTCCTGTGTGAAATGCGTCAAGCCGTGGGCCAATGCCGTTTGTACGTCGCTTTCGTCGAAAAAAGGCGCGGCTCCACTGGACGACGTGGTAGTGGTGGTGGGTTGGCGAGTAACGATATCACGCGGACCCCGACTACGAACGGCGAACGTGTCTTCGATGCAATCCGTGCGCATGTAATACCGAGGTCCCATGAAAATTTCCGCTTCGATTTGTTTGCCGGTGGCGCCGTCATACAAAATCTCATTTCCACTGGAATGCAATCCCGTTTTCTCGAGAATTTTCCCATAGGCGGCACCCCCATGCGACACGGAGAAAGCTGACCCATCGATGGCCGCCCCATATTGCAAAGCGACTTTCCCCGTCAAACTTTCCATGAGGGACCCCACAATGTGCATGGCGGTGGGAGCCACAATCAAATCGGGACGAACGCCGGTCCCCGTAAAAGGCATATCGATTTCGGGAACCAAGGAACCCAACGATTTTTTTTCGCCGAAACGAGAGGCAAAATGATCGCCATACATGGGCACACACAGTCGTCGATATTGTGTTTTTCTGAGTCCTTGACCTTGACCTTGACCTCGTTCGACAGATACCGTAACTGTAACTGTATCATTATTTTTGGCGTTGTTTTGAAACCCACCATGGTCATTACTAGAATCATGATCTTGTTGGAATAAGGTTTCAAAGATGGTCGCATGAAACAATCCACGTTCGACGGATCCTTGATTGAAAACAAGCGAATCATTTCCTGGCCATGACATGACGGCCACCATGACGTTTTCTCCGGTGAGTGTGGGGAAATACGTCGAAACCCGGCTGCGAATCAAGGGACGTTGGGCCTGATGCAATAGGGTTTGTTTTGATTGTTGGTGTTGCTGCTGCAAACGAGGTGTCCATGTGAGAGGACCTTCGATGGCGTCCGACAAGGCGAGATACCCCTGGCGATTGGCCTCAAAGGAATTGTGTTCGGGAAACACCACATGACTTCCGGCAAATCCAAACAGCACCGATGGATGGATTTCCATATGGGTGAACAGGGCTTGGCGACGGGGTTGGGCTTCCCAATCCACCAAATTCATACAAAAGAGAGATTGTTCCGAGGTTTGTGCATCCACGTATTCGATGATGCCTTTGTGTTTGTTGAATTCGTGATACAAGTGAGGTTCCAATGTCTTTGTGGTGTCCTGTACATCATCATCATCTTTGCCTTCCCGAATGAAATGATCCTTCCATGGACGCGTCCAATCGACCAAAAAAGGACTAAACACGTCGCGAATCGGAACATCCGGATGTCTTTCGTGAAATCCCGTCACCATTTGTGTCCAAGAACTCAACGCTACCCCCTTTTGTTTTTTTGTGGTGTTGACATCGTTGTGATTCCCTGTTGAAGAGGACCACCGACTCGTTCTCTCAAAGGACAATACCCCTTGGATTTTCACCCTGGTCTCTTCAATGTCTTCTTCTTTGTCCACATAAAAAACCGGGCGACACAGACGCCCCCCGTCCGTCGACAAATAAATCGATCGTTCGTGAATCGAAAAGGCGATTCCCGTACAAATGGGCAACAATCCGTTGCGGCGGTGTACCAACAACAAATGCATGATTTTCAAGGGTTGTGCTGTGAGGAACGCCCAGTATCCATTGAGGAAAATACGAATTTGAGAGGCGGCCTCAAAGGGCACCACTATATGGGATACGGGCGTCAACCAAGCAAAACAATGGGTGTGTAACCAATCGTGGAGGTATTGGCGGGGATATCCGCGGGAAACGACGGCATGCAACGCCAGGCTATTGTCGATAGGATCCAAATATCCATAATGAGAGGCATGACACATTTCGTTCGTGCCACAATGCCGCTTCGATGAGCGAAGCGGATCGTGCACTTGTCGAAGTTGTTGGATGGTGGCGACGTGGGACGAACGATCCAACAAAACAGAACGAGAAGGCGAGGTGATCGATTTTTTGTTGTTGAAATGTTTAGCAATCTTTTGATCGACCAAATAATGATTGAAAACGGAGAGGTATTTATCCAAAATCAAATTATCCAATCGAACCATGTACTCGGAGCCTTCGACGTTCATGTATTGTTCGAATGTCTTTCGCACATATTGGAATTGTTGGACCAAGGCATCGGCGACCACATTTTTAAAGAGAGATCCAAAGGATTGCAACCGTTTGTTTGCCAAATGCATTTGACCATTGGATTGACGTTGGTTGCCTTTGTCGTCGTCGTCGTGGCCTTTGTCTTTGTCCTTGTGGCCTTTGTCTTTGTCCTTGTGGCCTTGGTGCATGGAAGCATCAAACATCAATTTGTGAACCATGTGTCCCAAGAAAAATGCCTTCTCCCGATGATTGTTGGAACCCACATGAGGCAATACCCAATCATTTAGGAAATTGGTTATGTCGTTGTCTTCCACACCTGCACCGACCAGTTGTTCTTGAATGTAGTAGAGCGCCGTAGATTGATCCAAGATAGGTCCGGCATCCTCGACCGAGGCAATGAATTCATTTAGGGAAAAGGCCGGGTTTTGCATATCATACACACACATTTCTATAATTTCATAGTCTGAGAGGATTCCCAATGCGCGAAATAGGACGAAGAGTGGAATAGATAGTGGTTGTTGTGGTTGTTCTGGTGATTCATACGGATGGTGTCCGTAAGAAATACGAACCATGATTTTAGGACAATGTTCGGGATGCCATTGGAGTGATAGCGTACTTGGATGACGGAAGACATTTTCTGACACCGAATCGATTTCAGCAATAAAGATTTGATTTTGTTTCCCTTTTGTTTCTTCTTCTTCTTCTTTTTCTCCTTCTCCTTCTCCTTCTTCTTCTCCTTCTCCTTCTTCTTCTTCTTCTTCTTCGTTTTCATTATTGGCAATGTCATTTTCATTTTGATCCTCACGTGCTAGAAAAATGGTATTGGGAGCACGTTGCCATTGGGAGAGACATACCCTCTCTTTGCCATCAATAATGAAATATCCACCGGGATCATGGCGATTTTCCCCCACTTCGGCGCGCATTCCTTGGGACATGCCATAGAGAATACAATGCTGGGATTGCACCATGACGGGGAAATATCCCAAAAACAAATGGCGCAACCAAATTGTGCGACGTTGGCGTTTCATTTTGACAGGATCGGTGACATCCTCGAGTGATTGTGCCAAGGCTTCTTTCAAAAGTTCACTAAAATCTGCGGTGGATTTTTCCGAGATGGGAGGCAACAATTGACTCGCATGAATGGGATCTTCCTTTTTGGTTCGTTGTTTTTTGTTGTTACGTCGTGATGGGTTTTTGTCGTTGTCTTCCTCGTCATCGTCTTCCACATCGGTGTCTTCTTCTTCTTCTTCTTCTTTGTCTTTTTCCGTTTCTTTTCCTTTCTCTTCCTCTGTATCGCTTTTCTTTTTTCCTCCGCTCAGTGTCAATTCTTTGTGAAATTGATAATATTCCAACAATCGTTGTTGCTGCAAATCTTCTTCGGAAATTGTTATATTTTGTCCATCTAAAGACGATGTCAATGACTTGGACAAGTCCTCGGAGCGAAGTGGAGAGGCGGCCTTTGGCATCATCTCATAAAAGAGGGGGGAAATATTCAGAGGGATTTCTTCGCCATCTTTCCAATAGTCAATGAATTCGACTTCGATGTCGTAATGTACTGGCATAGCATAGGTCATATCGCGCAATCGTGCTTCATTGGGGAACATATGATGCACACGATCGGCATCATAAATGACCGGATTGCCATATTCCAAGTGTTGACCGTTTTTGCCGCCCACATACAAACGACATTGATATTTGAAGTCTTGGATGTCGTAGTCGTATTGGGTTTGCAAAGTCAATGGATTTTCATTTTGATGGCGCAACATGGTTGGCAAGTCATGGGCGAAAAAATCATTATACGAATCCAAATGATGTGCTGCCAATCGGAAGGTTTTCTCTTTGAAGGGAGCTTCCACAATATTCCATAATGTGGATTCGTCCATGGATGGATTCGGTAAGGTTGTGGATGATTTTTTTTTTTGATTCGATTTTGTTTGGTTTGATTTTTTTTTTTACCCCGTTTTTTTTTTTTCAAATTTTTGTTTATTTGAAATTTGCTTGTTTGCTTACTTGCTATTGAGCAGATTTTTAGTTTTTGGTATTTATGTGTGTTTTTATTTTTATTTTTATTTTTTTTTATTTTCTGTTTCCTTCTTTTCTTCTTTTCTTCTTTTCTTCTATTCTTCCATCGAAGTTTCGATGCGAGGACTCGTCTCCTCATTTTATTTTTTTGGGAGGGGAAAAAAAATAAAAACGGATGTTTCATTCCTTTAAGTTCTTTTCATCAAATCATAATTTAATTCAAATCCAAATTAAATCAATTTTATTTCATTCCGCAAAAAACTATTTAAAGAACCCAATCATTCAGAAAAAAATGAATATGGACACCACGATGAGAAGGGGAAGAAAAAGAAAGCAGACGGTTGCCATGGTAAGTGCGGAGATGCGTGAGAAAATCAATCGCATATTGGAAAGACATCCCATGTATGGAGCATCGCGCCCCCGTTTGATTCATTTGTGTGGTCACCCGCATTTTAGTTTGCATATAGACTACCAACAGCACACTCGTCTCGAGTATTTCGGTCCCGGGGAGTATATGCCGTTTGGCAAGAAAACCGAGCAAGTGTATCTGTGGAATCGCGATGCGTGGCTTGAAATCAGTGAGTATATGCGTGCGAATGAAGACCGGAAATATGCAGAAACAGTGGCGAAGCGCGAAGTGGGTTTATACGCCATCCGCCGCCTCATTTGCCATTATATGCGCAAACATGGCATCCCTGGCACGAGAAGATACATTCAGTTTTGGAAAGACCTGGATAAGGACATTGTGGCAAGGGGATCCGTCGCCCAAAATCGTGTCTTTGGTAATGAGACTTTACTTCGTGCTATTAAAAGTTATATTTTTCATATGTAATTCTTTTTTTTTGTTTTATATTCTATTCTATTCCATTTTATCATATTAAAATTTTTTTATTCATTATAATATAATTAATTATTTTTCATTTTCTCTTTTTCATTTTGACTTTCCATTAACAATAAAACAAAAGAAAATGCTTGACACCAACGATTTATTTTGTCCCCTTGGATCGGAATTCTGTTTGTATTTTGAAATTTTAGCCGGAGTCAAACTCTTTATATTCGTTCTCATTATTTTGGGCATTTTGTATACGGGAATCATGCAGAAACATAGCATGGAATTCTACTTTGTGTCTATTCTCCTCAGTTTTGGATACTTGTTGTCGTATTTGGAGAATCGCATGTTGTTTACAATGTGCGGACGTACTTTGTAAAATTTTGAAAATAAAGTCATTATTTTTATTTTAGAATCATTTGTTTTGATTAGAAAAATAAATATAAACAAGAAAACACATTTCGAAAATATTCCGACAGCGATTTGCAAAATCACAAGACGAAAAAGAGAAGAGAATGATGTCACACAACAACAATAACAACAACAGTATCGTGACTTGCCAACCGTCGGAACTCTGCCAAGTGTCATTGTCGGCATCCATCAAAAAGAAAATTGATTCGTATGTCATGCGGCACCGCATTGTGTTGCATTTAAAAAATGGACATTCGTATAATGGTATTTTGTGGGATGCCACCAGTTCTACCGTGCGTTTAAAAAATGTATATTTGTTGCCCATGTGTAACACTTTTTATAATTCTACCGATTTCATAGTTGCATGGGAACAAGTGAAGACGGGGAAAATTTATGAGAGAGATTCCTCTGGAGTAATGAGTCCGCATATTTTGTATTCCTTTTCTTTTTCATAAGAATCATAATTTAATTTTATTTTTTTTCAGGAATGGATCATACAACAAAGAAATATGCTGGTTTTGAATTTGAATCCTCCAAAAAAAAGGTTCACCCGGATAAACGTTTGTATGTGGTATCCAATGAATTTGCCGATTTCTTCGGGTTAAAACGATTGCAGATCGTGTGTTTTTCAGACATGAAAAGATTATTGGTGGATTACATTCAACGAAATAATTTGAGGAGTCCCGTCGATCCGAGATTTATTGTGTGTGATTATGATTTATTTTTCTTATTTCGACCCGATACACACGGAATGATGGCCAATAATATGACTTATTTGAATTTTTATGTCTTGCTCCGTGATCATTATGTTGGTATTCGAGAGAAATTTATCCAAGAATATCGCTTCAAAATCATGTGTTACAAGTACCGTAATCATTTCAAGCGATGGTTATACGAACGCGTGCGTCTTCCCAAAATTCAAGCGAAATATCATCCGGATCGTTTGTGTTCCATTTTGAAGGATATTGGCGACGGGGATCGTGACGATGATGACGAATTCTTCGATAAAATTGAAAAGGCGTGGTAGACAAAAATACCAAAAGACAAGAAGAACAAAACAAACCCAAAGACAAAGACAAAATATATGTATGTGCGTGTTTGCTTTTTGATTTGTGAAAGAAATTGATTATGTAACTACTGTTGTATTTTTTTTTTGCTTGCCTCCTCTGTCTTTTTTTTTTCTTTTTCTTTATTTTTTCAAACAAAACACAAAACCACAAAACGTTATAAAACACACACACACCAAAAAAAAATGGAGGATGTCTTGTATTACAGTACCAATTGCCCCCATTGCCAACGTTTGTTGGAATATTTAGCTAGGAATGGCATCACGAATAAGTTCAATTTTTTGTCGATTGATCGTCGAATGCGGGATCCCGCCACCGGTCAAATTCTATTGATATTGGACAGGGGCACCAAAGTGTCGTTGCCACCCAACATTCATAATGTGCCGAGTTTGATGTTGCCCAAACAAAGTTATCGTGTGTTGATTGGCAACGATATTTACACGTATTTGGAGTCGATGGTCAATAAAATCACCAACGAAGTCACGCGCAATAATGGCGAACCCAGTGGATTTCTGTTGGGATCGGGACAGAACATGTCGGAACAATTCACCTATTACAATATGACGCCCGAAGAATTGGGTGCCAAAGGCAAGGGACCCATGCGCCAACTTTTGAATTATGTGCCGGCGACCCACGAAACGGGGAACCAACACATCGAAGCCTTGCCCGACAATTACAAAACCGATCGGTTGAAAGAAGGCGACGTCAATATGGAATCTTTAGAACAACGTCGCAATATGGAAATTGCTCCTCTCCAACAAAATGGTCCGTTGGCTGGCATCAATGCCAACCATATGTTGCCTCCCCCGCATCCACAACAACAAGCACCACCGTCCATGATGCCTTCCACTTCTTCTGCTTCAGGTCCTGGATTCTCTCAACAACAACAACAACAACCAATTGTTCCCATGTATGGAATGTCCACATATGGTTCGTCCCAACCACCGTCTTCTTCTTCTTCTCAACAACATCAACAACAACAAGCACCACCCATGTATTCCAATTATGTGGGTCAAACCAATCCATATATGCCAGCACCACCCCATTCCATGATGGACAACAGGAATCCTATGTTTCAATCCAAACCGCCAGCCCAACCCCAGCCTACTCCTTATTTGGTGAACATATGAGAAGAATAACAAAAATAAATTAAAAAAACAAATATTTAAAATTTCCACTTGAAATCATATTTAAAATATTTTAAATATTTTTTATTCATCTTACAAAAGACAAATACAAAACAAACATGTCATCGACCACCAACCGTATATTGTCGATTTATAATTCGAGAAAAACGATTCTCTCTTTTCTTCAAAATCAAATGTACAATGTGGAACAACACATGGGATTCAGTATCAACGAAGTGGATGCCATGGTTCAAAACGATCAACTCGACATGTTGTTGGAATCGACGGTGGATGCCCGAAAAGTTTACGTCAAGTATTTGTGTGGCAAGAAAACGACGGTGAAACAAGCCAGTCCCAAGATTTTCCGCGAAATCGTCGATGATTTGTTTTTGCAGTCGATGATGTTAACCCGCGACGATACCTTGATTTTGATAATGGACGGCGAACCCAACGAACCCATGACGGCGTTGGTCAAGTATTTGTATGATTCCCAGGGTTATTTTGTCGTCGTCCATAATTTAGCCCGCTTACAGTACAATGTTCTGGAACATCAATATGTGCCACCCACGCGTATTTTATCGGCCGAAGAAACGAGAGACGTGTTGCGCAAATACGATGTACACGATGCTCGCAAACAATTGCCCGAAATATCGCGATTTGATCCTGTCGCTTTAGCCATCTGTATGCGTCCGGGCCAAGTGTGTGAGATCAAACGATCGAGTCCCACCGCCTCCGAGTCCATGTTTTATCGTGTATGTGTATAATGTATAATATCGATCGTATAACGCAATACTTGTAAAAAAAAATACATGTTCTTTTGTAATATTAATTAGTAATAGTAACGTATTTGGTTTTTTTTTTCGCCCCTCTATCTTTTTTGAAAACTTTTTGTACTACGAACACAAACAAACCCAACCAAAATCATGTCATCCTCGTCTTTTCGCAGCTTTGTCAATCCCAAAGACATGAATATCCGTTGTGATACCAATGCAGATACCACCAATCTATTGAATCGCGGTGCATGTGAAGTATCCAAATCGATCGATGATAATTTGACGGCAAAAACCCAATATGAAAATATGTTGACCATATATAATCGAGAAGTTATTTATATGGTGAATTTATTGGTTGGGTTGGGCGTCGGATTATATTATTTGTATACGAATCGTCCGGGTCAGTTATTGAGTCAAAACAATCCCATTGTGGGCGCTGTGAAACAAAATATCGTTCCTTTAAAAAAATAAATCATCCTTTTTTCCAAAGAAACAGAAAACATAAAAATACACAAAAAAAAAAATAAAACCAACAAACACAACCCAAAAAATAAATAAAACCAGCACCACCATGACTAAGCCAGAAGATGCACTAGCGAATATTTTCCAAAAAAATATTGAGGATGTAGCCACAGAAAAAGATGTCTACATTCGCAAAGCCCAATATGTCAATGATTCCATTTTGATTGTCCGGCGATATGCGGGCATTTTGTTTTGGGTGTATTGGATCGTGATTGTGGGGATTGTCGTGTCCGTTGGTATGCAATATGCGCGCGGAATGGCGGCGGGTCGCAACAAATGGATAGATGGCGCGGTATTAGTGGGATTTGTGTTGTTTCCTTTCACCATTTACACGGTGGAACATTATTTGTATGCCGGTGTACAATACTTATTGTCGTTTGTCTACAATCGTGTGTATGTGTCGGATTTCGATCGTATTGTCACGGGATCCGATTTATATAGTGTGGGCAATGCCATCCCCAATTATAATGGTTCGGTTAGTTTGACGTAATGTTATTATTATTTTTTTGATTTTTTGATTTTGATTTTAATTACAAAAATTATATTACAAATGATGAAAAAAAAAATAATAAATACAAAATGAAAATACAAAATAAAAAAATGGAAATACAAAAATGTGTGTTTATGTATTAGGATTCGGATTAGGAACAGGTGGTACATTTGAAGGAGGAGCAGGCGCAACAAACGATTGTGCCATGGACGGATCCAACGAACCATACGATTCGGCGATCCGAACCCCCGTCCACATTTTGGTGAGATTACACCATCGGAATTTCTTATTCAAATAGGCTTGTACATCTTTGATGTTGGGCGATTTGCTGCGTCCATAGGTGGATTCGTACCATCCCGAGAATTCGCGCATCAAATCGGGTTTTCGAATGGTACCCAAGGGATCGACCAACAAACGATCCGAGACGAATTCGGCGATGAAATCTTGGTTTTCGCGGTAGGCATTGCTCGCCGCAAGGACCGACGGACACACCGACGTCTTGCCTTGTTTCTCGCAAGTAATCTCCACCAACATGGCCGTGAAGATTTGCGTCCACTCCTTGCAGCGTTCTTCCAAAGTGTAATCGACTTTGAATTGGTAGGGTTTTTCGGGATCGTTGGCGACGGGATTCTCCGTGAACAAGGATTTGAAAGGCACCACACGAATACGACGCCACGTGCCGTGGTCATTGCTTTTGATCTTCATGAAATAATTGGAACACAACACCAATTTGAATTGGGGTTTGAAGATATCCATTTCGGCTTTGTACAAACCACGGGCTTCAATGGTGTCCATGCCACTGGTGAGCTGTTTCATGATGCCTTCGTTGACTTCTTCGTCGGGTTTGGGTTCTTGCATGATGGCCAACCGAACGGCTTTCAACATCAACAACTCGGTGGCGGTGCCTCCAATTTTGGTGCGATTGTCGGTGAGTAAATTGGTGGCAATGGTGACCTTGTAATCGCCCAATACATTGCCCATGATTGTCATCAACAGGGATTTGCCGTTTTGACCGTCGCCAATGAACATGTTCCACGTTTGGTCGGGCAACAAACCAATCAAAATGGAGGCGAGATACTCCCAAGCATAATCGTGGACGTCGCGATCGGGGAACAATTCGTGCATGAATTTGCGAATGTCGGCCATGATGGGGCCATCACGCACGACATCCAAGGGTTGGTAATCCGTGTTGGTACATTTGGTCAAGAAATCGTCGGGCATGCCTTTGCGGAAAGTTTTCGATTTGAAGTCGAAGACGCCATTCCGGAAACACAACAAATAGGGATTCGCATCCAACTTCTTGATGAACATGTCGGTTTTGTCCATGAAAAATTCCTTGGCTTCCGTCATGATGTTCTTTTTGTCATTCGATTGTTTCAACCGGGTCATTATATAACACATTTTCTCAATCATTTTTTCCAATTTTTTGATTCGATAGGCATCTTCCGTTTCATGCAACGTCGATTTCTCGTTAGCATATTCGAACATTTTCTTTTTGTACAATTGGTACAAGGTTCCACTAATTTCCATACGCAAATGATAGCCCGCATCGCATTTGCGCCACCGCGGTTCATCAAAACGATACCATTCGTTGGCCGACACCGAGGTACACACATAGACATCTCCAAACAGCAAAAACAACACTTCGGCGATTTCATTGTCGGTACAGCCCCGACGATCGACTTTCAAGTCGTCGGCATCTTCCACTTTCCCCAATCTTCGCTCGGCAATATCCTTGGCGAATTCCATTTGCAATTTTGCGTATTCCTCGGGCACTTCCGTGCGACACCAATACATGATGGAACGATGCGACAATCCATCGGGATCGTCTCCCTGCCGAAAATGCTGCCATCGGTAGTACAAATCGTGGATTTGGCCGAGATGAAACTCCGGCGATCGTGTGCTAAAGGCAATCCATATGATCAACAGACGATCACTCATGTTGCGCAGGGCCCACCCCACGCGCATCCATTTGTCGTATGATCCGGGACCATAATATGTTTCGGGCAAGACCATCAAACAATTGTAGACTTGGGCCCATATGTAATGACGTGGTTCGGAGCACGCCTCCTCCAAAAACCAATTAACCGAATCAACCAATTCTTCCAACGTGGTGATCGACAGCAAATATCGATTGCTCACGATGGAAGGATGTTTTTCTTGTGCTCCTTCTTCTTCGGCTTCCGCTTCTTCTCGTTCGGCCACTTCCACAAACATCGAGGATGGTCTTGGCGACGCTGATTCCACCAGATCCCGTTCGGCGGGACCACGACGAAATTCCGGTTCCTCCATGATTTCCGATATGAACGAATTGCGCATGAAAAACGCGGGATTGTTCGTATTGCGGGCAGACAAGGCAGAAAACATGTCCCGCGTGACCACCAAATACGATGGATCTTCCGCTTGTTCTTCCACCATATTGCGGACATCGACCACCAAATCGCGCATCGTCGCCGAATAATGAATCTCATATACATACGTCAATCGGTAGGCCATCCCACCCGGTTTGCACGATCCATACATTTGCCAATTGGCGCGGGCCAAGGTGATACTTTCGTCGAAGACGTCGCACCACGTATTTTGGATGGGAAACGCTGGCTCGTTGCCCCATAATTCGGCCACTTGTTCCACCACTCTTCTTCGCAAAATGATTTGGGCGCGACGTTCCATTTTGATACCGATGATCAAATGCAATCCGTCTTTCGTCACGTTTTTATCGGGAACGCGATTCACAGTCGGTTTCTCCATCACATAGATCGAAAACACCGAATCCTTATCAAATTGATACATGCGTTTCAATTCCGCCATATAAATGGCAATCAAATCGTCAATGTTGCCGCGGTCATACAATCGTTCGGTGACTTCCAAGGGCAAACGGAAATCCAAATCGACTAAACACGGCCCATCATCCGTCAATTGGGTTTCGGTGAGGGAATCCGTTTTTCCCATGTGTTTCACGACATCCCGATAATAAATGTCCAAAAATCGCGTGTATTCATTCTCTGGAATAATATAAGATCCACCCCGAATACGAGTGTTGGTGATTTGTCCACGATGGGGGGATGGGTGTTCTGTTCTTGTTTTTACACGATATAATTCCATAAAGGAATCAATGTCCAAATCCATCGCAAATCGGATCGGTTCTACCATGTCTTCTTGTTCTTCTTGTTCTTCTTGTTCCCGTAAAGAGATAGGTGCAGGCATACTATTGCTGTTGCTATTGCTATTGCTGTTGCTATTGCTGTTGCTATTGCTGTTGCTATTGCTATTTATATCGTTCATACTGTTGCTATTGCTATTCGCCACGTGTTCCTCCGGCATAGACTCGCCCGGTAATAACTCTTCCGGAATGGGCGCAATGGTTCGCGCCCGTTTTGCTTTCGATGAGCCGTCTTTGTTTTTGTCTTTCTCTTTGTCTTTCTCTTTGGGTCGACGGATCACGACACGTTTGTTTGTTTTAATCAATACACCACCACTGACCACACCATCATTATTATTATTGTCGGGTCCTTGTGTAGATGACATTTATATTCTCCTGTCCTGTATTAAAAAAACAAATCAAATTCTTGGAAATAATTCGATTGATGTTTTTGTTTTTAAAGGAATTATAAATTTACCTGTTTATATATTTTTTTTAACGGGTTTGGAAAAATATTCAAAAAAAAAACAACAAAACAAAACAAAATAATTTTTTGTGTATTTTACTTGCGCATGTCACACAACAAAAAAGAATAAGATAATGATCGGCATAGTCCTTTTTACCACTCTGTATCTATAGAAAAAAATGTTGGGGAGCTTGTTTTTTTTTTTGGGAAGAGAGTCAAGTCCTCTCCCCTATGGGTCGAGGACTTGGCAATCCGCCTTTGAAGAGAGCGAAAGAAGGCTTCTTTCTCTCACCCGAACTTTTCAAAAATAAATGTACATTTTTTAAACAAAAACAAATTTAAATTTAAATTTATTAGAACAGGACATTATTTATTTCTTTTTGTTTTTTTTTATTCATTTGTTTGAGTATTCATTCACCAAACAAAACCAAACCAAACCAAACCAACAAAATGTTATTTTGTAATCAATGCCGCAACATGTTGTATTTAAGGATTTATGGTGGCGAAGAATCGGGAGATTCGTTGGCCTATTACTGTCGTCATTGTCATTATGAAGACGAACAAACCACCGTCCAAGCCGCCATGGGATCCATGGTTCTCTCCACCAACTACAAGAAAACCGAACAACCGTATCATCACATCATCAATGCATACACCAAATTAGATCCAACACTACCCCGTATTTATAACATGAAATGTCCTAGCGCAGAATGTCCTACCAATCATCCGTCCACGTCCGCGTCAACTGCGTCGGGCAAGGACAAAGACAAAGACTCCTCTGACAACCACAACTACAACAATGAAATTATATACATGCGATACGATGATGACAACATGAAATATTTGTACATTTGTTCTACATGTGATACAGTTTGGAAAACAGATGATAAAGCATGAAGATCATATATATATGTTATGTTTGAATTCTCTCTTTTTGTTTTGTTTTGAATTGTATTGTTTTATTTTGTTGTCTGTTTGTATTATTAAAAAAAAATGAAATAAATAAAACAAAAAAAAAATAATAAATATTTATTTTGTAATCATAATTTAATTATATTTATTTGATTGACAGATA
>Ga0194130_10002169_pt1 | contig 28973 bp, 36 predicted proteins | sample TA2KigsurfametaG_FD_160084 | JGI IMG/M metagenome (GOLD analysis project Ga0194130, IMG submission 160084) | Freshwater microbial communities from Lake Tanganyika, Tanzania - TA2015050 Kigoma 12 surface | ecosystem: Environmental > Aquatic > Freshwater > Lake | place: Tanzania: Lake Tanganyika...
CCCCGACCCATCCCAATTACGCCTCCGGCAGATTGAATTTATGCTCCACGCTTCGCGTGGAGCCATGGGGATTCGAACCCCAGACCTCCTCAATGCCATTGAGGCGCTCTACCAACTGAGCTATGACCCCGAAATTGAAAATTTAGACCACCCCTTTGCCATCGCCAAGGCAAACCCTTGGCTTGCAGGATTCTGGCGATCCGATCAGGATATGGCTCATGCAACTTCCTTCCACGCTGGCCATCGTTCTGGCTGCCGCTTTTTTATCCTCCTGCTCGCAGACCCCTCCCGGTTCGGAGGCCGAGGATGAGCGCAATCCCTTCTTCCGCCAGGCGACCAAGGACATCGCGGACCTCAACTACCCGGCTGCCATCCAGCAATTCGAGAAAGCTTTGGCGGTGAATCCTAATGTCGCCAAAGCCTACCTGCAGATCGGACTGCTTTACGGAGATAAACTGGGCGATCCAATTAGTGCTATCTACTTCTATCAAAAATATCTGGAGGCCCGCCCCAACGCTGGCGAGCGCGAAGAAGTCCTCGCCTCAATGGAAAAGGCCAAGATCGATTTTGCCCTCAGTTTAACCAACACCGGTATCCAAAATGCCGCCGAAATCGCCCGGATCAGCAAGGAAAACGTTGATCTCAAACAACAGGTCACCCAGCTACAGGGTGCTCTCGCCGCCAAGGAAGCCCAAGTCTCCCAAGTCGGCGGTGCCGCCGCCCTGCCCAAGGCCACCGCGGCCGTAGTCCCCGCCACTCCTTCGTCCGCTGAAAAAGCCGCGCTGCCCTCTGTGCCTGCCACCACCCCGCCCCCGGCGCCAGCGGAAGCCGCGGTTCCCCCCGCCGGGGCCAAACAGCATACCATCGCCAAAGGCGATACCCTTTGGAAACTGGTCAAGCAGTACTATCCCGCCTCCCTGGACTTCAATGAGGACATTGCCAAAATCAAAGCCGCCAATCCCGGCCTGGACGACCGTAACCTGAAGATCGGCACCGTCATCGTTCTGCCGTGAGTCGTACCCGCCTCTCCCCGTCCGAAGACCAGCCGGGACTGTCGGTTACCTCGGGTGGGCCCATGGAAAACATCGGCCAGGAACTGCAGCAACGCCAACAGGAACTCCTCCTCCTCCAGCGCCAGCAGCAGGAATTGGAACAGCGCAAACGCCAACTCGAGGAGCTCAACACCCGCCGCAATGAACTAATCCACGGCCAGCGGGAAGTCCGCGATCGTTTTCTGAGAGCCATCGTGATTTTAGAAAGGGCCGAAGCGCAAAGCCGGAAAGAGGTTGAGCAAATGCACGAGACTCGGCAAACCTTCAGTGAGCAACTGGCGGAAATTAATGCGATCGAGCCATCCGAGTGGAGCCCTGCCTCCATTGAAGAAGAGCTCTCCCGGGCACTGGCCAAGGTGGACCAGGCCCAAGCCGTTTACACCCAATCCCGTGCCAAGCTGGACGCCCTCCGCGGGCGTGATCTTGAACCCGCCGAAGGCGGCGAAGAAAGTGCGGGCTCCGGTTCCGCCACCTCCGGCAATGACTCCTTCATGGATAATTTCCTGCGCGGCTTAGCCTTCAACTTGCCCATCATTATCGCCGTGCTGCTTGGCCTTGTGTTTTTCCAGTTTCTTCGATAGCTGACCCGGCTTTGTTCCCATAGCTTGGGCATAGTTCCTCAAGGGACACTTGCTGAAATTGGTCCATTCCTCAAAGTCCGCAGATGTCTCTGCCGGGCTTCAAGCGTGACCCTATCCGGGAAGAATTGCGGCGAATTAATCGGGAATCCAGCCGGCTCGGACAGACCGCCCGCCGCTTGGTAGAGGAAGCGGCCCAAGTTTCGCAGGCCAAAATGAGCTCGTTCCGGCCCCCCGAGCCTCCTCAGGTCAGGCGGGAGCCAGTGCTGAAGGTGGAAGGCCGCTTGGCTCGCCGCAAAGTGCTGCTGGCCGCCACCGTGGCCGGTGCCCTCGCTTGGGTCCTTTTCCGTCTCGTTGCCAACTGGTCGACCTAAAAAAGCGCCGGCGGGCATAACCCCGCCGGCGCTTGTCCGGAAATATGGAAAACGTTACTTTTTGGCGGCCTTAGACTTGTCCTCCTTGGCGGCCTTGGCCTTACCCTTGTCCTCTTTGGGGGCTTCGGGTTCAGGTGCCGGACGCTCCACCCATTCGAGCAAGGCCGTCGGGGCCCCATCCCCGATTCGGGGCCCCAGTTTCAGGATCCGGGTGTAACCCCCCGCCCGGTTCTTAAACCGGGGGGCGATCTCCGCAAACAGCTTGTGGACCAGGCCATTTTCATGGAGGGCGGCGATGGCCTGACGGCGGTGATGCAGCGAACCCTTTTTCCCAAGGGTCACCAACTTTTCCGCCACCGGCCGAGCCGCCTTGGCCCGGGCCACGGTCGTGCGAACCCGCTCATGCAGAATCAGGGACCCCACCAGGTTCGCCAGCATGCTGTCGCGATGCTGGGAAGTCCGGCCGAGCTTAACGGTGCGACGTCGGTGCCTCATGCCTGGGCATTCCCGTTCGTACCCGCCGCTTCCACCGGAGGCGGAGGCAGGCTGGCCAATAAGGCGCTGTCAAACTTCATGCCGAGGGAGAGGCCAAGGGAGGTCAGCTTGTCCTTGATCTCGTTCAACGACTTCTTGCCGAAGTTGCGGTACTTCAACATCTCCGCCTCACTTTTGAGGGCCAACTGACCGACTGTGGTGATATTGGCGTTATTCAGGCAGTTGGCGGCGCGGACGGAAAGTTCAATTTCGTTCACGCTCATCGCCAGCAATTTCTTTAGTGCGGTGTTTTCCACCGGAGCTTCGTACTTCACCTCCTCGAACTCGATCGGCTCCTTGTCGAAGTTGGCAAAGATATCCAGGTGGTGACGCAAGATCCCAGAGGCGTGCAACAATGCCTCATCGGGGGTCAGGCGCCCATCCGTCCAGATTTCCAAAACCAACTTGTCATAATCGGTTCGTTGGCCCACCCGGGTGTTTTTCACTTCATACTTCACCTTTTTTACCGGTGAAAAGAGGGAGTCCACCGGAATCAGGCCGATGGGTGAGTCCTCACGCTTGTTCTCCTCCCAAGTGGCGTAACCACGCCCCACCCGCACCTCGAGCTCCGCCTCAAACTTTGCCTTCTTATCCAAGGTGCAGATGACTTCCTTGGGATTGAGAACCTCGATGCCGGCGTCCAACTCGATATCCGCCGCCGTCACCGGCCCTTCCTTGTTCACCTTGAGGGTAAGCAGGCGGGGCTCGCGGTTGGGCAGTTTAAATTTCAGTTTTTTCAGATTGAGCACGATTTCGGTGACATCCTCGACCACGTGGTCGATGGTGCTGAACTCGTGCTGAACCCCGGCGATCTTCACACTGGTGATGGCCGCGCCCTCCAAGGAGCTCAGCAGCACCCGGCGAAGGGAATTCCCCAGGGTGTGGCCGTATCCGGCCTCAAAGGGCTCCGCGGTGAATTTTCCGTAGATTTCGTCGGAACCGGCTTCATCTTTCTGCAGTCGGTTCGGCAGTTCGAATCGTCCAAGTCTCAGGGGCATGGTCTGTCTCTTTCCGGCCGGGTTACCCCCTCCCCGCTACCTTGGGAGGGGACCGACGGCCGCGTTGATGTTTCGGTGCTTCCGCCGCGGTAGCGGCGACGGAAACCTTACGACCGCGAGTAAAGCTCCACGACCAACTGTTCGTTGGCCACCGGAGTGAGTTCCTCGCGGGTGGGAATCCGGTTGAGGCTTCCCTTGAAAGCGTCCTTGTTGAGCGTGAGCCAGTCCGGGAGCGGCCGGATCTGGGTGGTCTCCAGCCCGCGGGTGCCCAGCTGACGGGATTTGGGGTGGTCCCGCACCTCGATGACGTCCCCGGCGCGGCAGGAAAAACTGGGGATGCTTACCCGGCGGCCATTCACGCTGATGTGGCCGTGGGAAACCATTTGGCGGGCGCCCCGGCGCGTGGCGGAAAATCCCAGCCGGTCAACGAGCGTATCAAGGCGTGTTTCCAATATTTGCAGCATCTTTTCACCGGTTACCCCACGGCTCTGGATGGCCTTCTGGTAAACACGGCGGAACTGTTTCTCGAGCAGGCCGTAGCCATACTTCATTTTCTGCTTCTCGCCCATGGCGATGGCGTAATCGGACTGCTTCCTGCGTCCCTTGGCCCCGTGCACGCCGGGCGGGAAGTTGCGGCGTTCGAGAGCCTTGGACGCACCGAAAATCGGCTGGCCGAAGCGGCGGTTGATTTTGTCGCGGGGACCGGTGTAGCGGGCCATAAATTCTCCTTAGACGCGCCTCGCCTTGCGCATGCGACAACCGTTGAACGGCACGGGGGTCACATCACGAATCGTGCTCACCTCAAGCCCGACGGCCTGCAGGGCGCGCACCGCGGACTCCCGGCCGGTGCCCGGGCCCTTCAGACGAACCTCCACTTCCTTCACCCCGTGGGCCATGGCCTGGCGACAGGCATCTTGGGCCACCACCTGCGCGACATAAGCCGTCGATTTCTTGGAACCACGGAAACCCATCTTCCCGGCGCTCGACCAGGCGATCACATTCCCCTTCTGGTCGGTGATCGAAACCACCGTGTTGTTAAACGAGGCCAACACATGCGCTACGCCGTGCTGGATCTGCTTCGCACCTTTGATCTTCGGAATTTTGACTTTCGCGGCGTCGTCCAAACCATCGAGGGTAAGGCTTTCCGGTGCAATGATCGGTTCGGCCTTGGGCGCCGCATCCTTGGGGGCGCCTTTTCCTCCGGCAGCCTTCGGCTTCTTTTCCTTCGGCGCGGCGGGCTTGGCGCCCTCGGCCTTGGCCGGGGCGGGCTTTTTCTCTGCGGGTTTCTTGTCGGCGTCGCTCATCGCTTATGTTTTGGCGGACTTAGCGTCCTTGCTGCGGATGACCCCCACGGTCTTGCGGGGGCCTTTGCGGGTGCGTGCGTTGGTGGAAGTGCGCTGACCGCGCACGGGCAGACCTTTCCGATGACGGATGCCCCGATAGCAATTGACTGACTGGAGGCGTTTCAGGTTCTGCTGGATATCCCGGCGCAGGTCGCCTTCGATCAGAAAACGGTTTCGTTGGATCACGCCGATAATCCGGTTGATCTGCTGGTCGGTCAAATCCTTCGCGCGAAGTTCCGTGGGAATCTCTGCTTCAGCCACCACCTGCTGGGCGCGGGTGGAACCAATGCCGTATACGTAACGAAGGCTAAATTCAACCTTCTTCTCACCCGGGACATCCACGCCAAGAATTCGTGGCATACGCTTTAACCCTGCCTCTGCTTCAAACGCGGGTTTTTCTTGTTGATGATATAGATACGACCCCGCCGGCGAACGACTTGGCAGTCGCTGGTGCGGCGTTTGACGGATGCTCTGACTTTCATAAGACGTAAATGAAAAACCTATCAAGCCGCAAAACTTTTGGCAAGCACCTTCCTATCCTTTTCTCCATCAACAGATTCGGTTAATATTTCCGGTTCTCCCTCTGTAATTAAAATGACATGCTCGAAATGGGCTGAGTCTTTTCCGTCCGCCGTCACAGCTGTCCAGCCATCCTTGAGGATTCGGACTTCGGGACTACCTTCATTGACCATCGGCTCAATCGCCAAAGTCATGCCAGGCCGAAGAATGGGGCCCGAGTTGGCCCGGCCGAAATTTGGGATTTGGGGCTCCTCGTGCAGCTTGCGACCCACCCCATGACCCACAAACTCTCGCACCACGCTATAGCCCGCCTCCTTGACTGTCTGTTCCACCGCGTGACATAGGTCACCCAATTTCGCCCCTCCCTTGGCCGCGGCGATCCCGGCAGCCAGAGCCGCCGTGGTCCGTTCCAATAAACGCCGCCGGGCGGGGGTAATCGCACCTATCCCTATGGTGGTGGCGGTATCCCCCACCCACCCATCCAAGAGAATTCCGACATCCAATTTCACCACGTCCCCGTACGCCAGTCGCCGCCCACCCCCGATTCCATGGACCACCTCCTCATTGACGGAAATACACAACTGACCGGGAAACCGCCGGTACCCGAGAAAGGCGCTCCGTGCGCCGTGCTTGGCGATCAACTCTCCCGCCTTTTTGTCAATATCACCCGTGGTTCGGCCGGGCTCCAATTCCAAACAAAGTTCCTCGAGGATTCTCCTCGCCGTCCGGCAGCTCGCCCGCATCCCGGCCACGCCGGCGGCGTCTTTGATCGGGATCGCAGGCATGAACCCAATCGCCTAACGGATGGACAGAACCACACCGGCGAGTGCAATGACCGCGATGATCACCAACAGCCAGGCGATCTGACGCTCGGAAATCGTATTCCCCCCGCCAACCATAGCCGTACTCCGTCCCTTGATCTTGCCCTTGCGGAGAAAACCGTCGTAGTGGCGCTGTAAAAGGTAGGTTTCCGCCTGGCGCATCGTGTCGAGCATCACCCCGACGATGATCAGCAGACCGGTGCCGCCAAAGAACTGGGCCGTGATGCTGGGAATTCCCAGAAAGTTCTGCACTACCATGGGGAGGACCGCCAAAAAGGTCAGAAAAATGGCCCCGGCAAAGGTTAGGCGGGTCATGGAGTAATCGAGAAATTGGGCGGTGGTTTCCCCCGGGCGCACCCCGGGGACAAATCCCCCATGCCGCTTCATGTCATCGGCAATCTGGATCGGGTTGAAAACCATCGCCACCCAGAAATAGGAAAAGAAAAAAATCATTCCGGCATAAAGAGCGTAGTGCAGCCAGCCGGATGCCAGCATGGCGGCGATTTTGTTGGCCGTGGGTGAGCCGGGGAACAGGAAACCGAGGATACTGGCCGGAAAGAGCAGGATCGCGCTGGCGAAAATGATCGGCATGACCCCGGCGTAATTTACCTTGAGAGGAAGAAAGGACGTTTGACCTCCGTAGACCCGGTTTCCCCTCACCTGCTTGGCGTACTGGACGCTGACTTTCCTCACGGCCTGCGTCAGGGCGATCGTGGAAGCGATCACCGCAAACAGGAAGGCCAACAATAGAAAGAGCACGAAGGGACTGATGGGCTCCTGGCCACTCCCCGCCGGAGGCACAAACACCTGCCAACCCGCCACCAGGGCCGCCGGCAACCGGGCCACGATTCCCACGGTGATGATCAGGGAGATTCCGTTCCCGATGCCCTTGTCGGTGATCTGCTCCCCGATCCACATCAGAAACATGGTCCCGGCAGTCAAAGTGATCACCGTCATGACCCGAAAGGCGATCCCCGGCTCGGGCACCAGCGGACCCATCCGTTGAATCACCTGGTCAATGCCCGAAAAAATCGGGATGTTGGCGGGGTTTTCAAAGCTGACCGCCAGCAGATATCCCTGAACCACGCAAAGGATCAGGGTGCCGATTCGGGTGTACTGGGTGATTTTCTGCCGGCCCCCCTCCTCCCGGACCATCTTGCCCAAGGATGGAATCACGCCCGTGGCCAGCTGCATGACAATGCTGGCGCTGATATAGGGCATGATCGTCAGGGAAAAAATCGCGCAATTCTCAAGGGCGCCGCCGCTGAACAAATTAAAAAGGCCGATGACGCTGCCCTGATCCTGCGAATCAATCACCTGCTTGAAAAATTCCCCAAGCACCAGCGGGTTGATCCCCGGGCACGGGATGGAGGCGCCAATCCGAACCACCACCACCAGCGCGAGTGTGAAGATGATGCGCTGCCGAAGCTCCGGAATCTTGAAACAATTGATGAGGGCTTGGAGCATGGCCCGGCCTCGGACGGTCCGTTTAGGACTTTACGAGGGTGAGTTTGCCACCCGCAGCCTCAAGGGCGATTTTCGCCGAACCGCTGACCGCATGGACTTCCAGAATCAGGTTCTTCGGCTTCAGTTTGCCGCCCCCGAGGAGTTTCACCCCGTCCCAGCTTCCTTTGACCAGGCCGCGGGCGCGCAATCCGGCCTCGTCCACCTTGGCACCATCCGGAAACGCCCCAAGCGTTTCGAGATTCACCGGGGCGTAACGGGTTGCAAAATCCTTATTATTGAAGCCACGCTTGGGAATACGCCGAATGAGGGGCATCTGACCGCCCTCAAAGCCGAGGCGGATGCTACCTCCGGAACGGGCTTTCTGGCCCTTGTGACCCTTGCCGGAGGTTTTGCCGTGGCCGGAACTTTCGCCGCAGCCCACTCGTTTCCGCCGATGCCGGGCGCCGGGGCGAGGAATCGTGGTGCTCATCAGGCGTCCTTTCCTTTTTCGGGCTTCTTCTTGCCGCGGGTCTCCAGAATCTGGGATCGGGTCCGCAACCGGGAAAGTGCATCCACGGTGGCCTTCACCACGTTGGCGGGATTGCTGGAGCCCATCGACTTGGCCAGAATATCCTTCACTCCGGCCGCCTCGAGCACGGCCCGGACGCCGCCCCCGGCGATCAGGCCGGTACCAAGCGAAGCGGGACGCAGTAAGACTTTTCCGCCCCCAAATGCCCCGGTCACCTCATGGGGAATAGTGCTGGGTCCAATCTGGTAACCATGCAGATTTTTCTTCGCGTTTTCTGTGGCCTTACGGATCGCTTCGGCCACTTCCCGGGCCTTGCCGAAACCCACGCCCACTTTCCCCTTGTTGTCCCCCACGACGAGCAAGGCGCTGAAGCTGAAGCGGCGACCCCCCTTGACCACCTTGGCGCACCGGTTCACAAACACGACTTTCTCAAACATGTCGGAAGGCGTGCGGGTGCGGTCCCGGCGGGAGACGACCGGCTCAGCCGTCGGGATGAACTCGGAGGTCTTGGAAAAGGCCTTTTCCGGAACGGCTTCCACGGTTTTGGGCGCTTCGGTTTCTGGAGTTGCGGGAGCTGAACTCATTCTGCCTTCCTTCCTAAAATTTTAGGCCGGCCTGCCGGGCGGCTTCGGCAAAGGCCTTGACCTTGCCTTGATAAAGAAAACCACCCCGGTCAAACACCACGGCGGAAATGCCTTGGGAGGAGGCTTTTTCTGCCAGCGCCTTGCCCACCTGGGCCGCACCCTTGGCGTTGGGCTTGGCACCCTTGTGGGACTCCTGGGTTGTCGCCACCGCCGCGAGGGTTTTTCCCGCCGTGTCGTCGATGAGCTGGGCGTAAATGTGTTTGCCGGTAAAGGCCACACAAAGGCGGGGCTTGCCGGTCTGTCCGCGGACCCGCAGGCGAATCCGGGCATGGATCCGGTGGCGGCGCTCGCGACGATGCTTGGACGGATTAGGCATGATGAATTAGGCCGACTTGCTCTGCGCAGTCTTGCCCTCCTTGCGGCGGATGATTTCGCCGGCAAAACGGACACCCTTCCCCTTGTAAGGCTCGGGCGGATAATAACCCCGGATGTCGGCCGCCACGGCTCCGACCAGTTGCTTGTCGACGCCTTCGATGGTGAGTTGGGTATTTTCCGTCACCGTCACCTTGATCTCCGGCGGCACGGGATAATCAATCGGATGGGACTTGCCGAGATTCAGCACCAGTTTTTTCCCCTGCAAATTGGCTTTGAAGCCGACCCCGTGGATTTCAAGTTTTTTGGTGTACCCCGTGGCCACGCCCTCCACCACGTTTTTCACGAGGCTACGGGCCAAGCCGTGGAGCGAGCGGGCTTCGCGATCCTCGGCGTCCCGCACCAGAAGGATTTGGTTCTTGTCCAGTTTGGCGCTGATTCGCGGAGGCAGGTCCAACCCCAGTTTGCCTTTGGGGCCCTCTGCCTTGAGGCGCGACCCCTCCAGGGCCACCTTGACGTTGGCCGGAACGGTCACCGGGGCTTTGCCAATGCGGGACATTACCAGACCACGAGGAGAAGCTCCCCGCCCACATTCTGTTTCTTGGCCTCATCCCCGCTCAACACCCCGCGCGGGGTGGAAAGAATCGGCACGCCCAAACCGCCCAAATACTTCGGGATTTCCCGGGATCCCACGTAGCGGCGCAAACCGGGCTTGGACAGACGCTTGATGCAGGTGATCGCCCGCCCCTGGCGGGTCCGCGCGGCCTTAAGCGTGATGTGAAAGTCAGCGTGACCGGCATCTTTCTTCAGCTCGAAATCTTCGATAAATCCTTCCTTTTTCAGGATGGAGAGAATGTCTCCCCGCATGCGGGAGTGAGGCGCCCTCACCCGCTTCAAGCCGGCCACAGAGCCGTTGCGGAGGATGGTCAGAAAATCAGCAAGGGGATCGGTCATCATAAAAATGCTTACCAACTGGCCTTGGTGACGCCGGGAATCTCACCCTTCAGGGCCATTTCCCGGAACTGGATCCGGCTGATCCCGAACCGCCCGAGGTAGGCACGCCGCCGCCCGGTGATCGAGCACCGGTTGTATTTCCGGCTCGGAAACTTCGCCTTTTTCTTTTGCTTAAGCCGCCAGCACTTCTTGGCCATTGGTTTTCTCCTTGGGGGCCGCCTTGGCGGCGTCCGGCGCGTGGGAACGTTCGATGAACGGCATGCCCATGCGCAGCAGCATTTCCCGGGTTTCTTCCCGGTCTTTGCCCGTGGTGACAAAAGTGACGTCAAACCCGAGATTCCGCTTCACCTTGTCCAATTCGATTTCGGGGAAAATGGTGTGATCCTTCACGCCCAGCGTATAGCCACCGCGGCCGTCAAACCCTCCGTTCGGCACCCCGCGAAAGTCACGGATGCGGGGAAGCGCCATCCGGGTGAACCGCAGAAAAAATTCATACATCCGCTTGCCGCGGAGGGTCACCTTGCAGCCGATCTCCTGATGCAGGCGGAGTTTGAAGTTGGAAATGCTCTTTTTGGATCGGGTCTTCACTGGCTTTTGCCCGGAAACCAAGGTCAGGTCATGGAGAGCGTCTTCCAAGGCCGCTTTGACATCCTGGGACGAACCGGTGGAGCAATTCACCACGATCTTTTCGAGCTTCGGCACCTGCTGGATGTTCTGGTAGTTCCGCCCCTGCATCATCGCCGGGACGACTTCCTTGACATACAGTTTCTTGAGATCGCACTCCATGGCTTATTTCTTGCCCTTGGCGGGCTTCTCCTTCCCCTTTTTATCATCCCGCTTGCCGATGGCCGGGCGATGCACGAGCCGCACGTTGGAAACATGAATGGTGCCCTCGCGCTCGATGACCCCGCCCTTCGGGTTGTCTTGGGTCGGACGAACGTGCCGCTTGATCAGGTTAACGCCCTCAATCAGCACCCGATGGTCGTCGGTTTTCACTTCAAGGATTTTTCCCTTGCGACCCCGATGGGCCCCGGTGATTACCTCCACCTCATCCCCTTTGTGCACGTGGAAGGAATTCATCAGATAACCTCCGGGGCCAGCGAAACGATCTTCATGAAATTTTTTTCCCGTAACTCGCGGGCGACCGGGCCAAAGATCCGGGTGCCGCGTGGATTTTGGTCCTTGTCGATAATCACCGCCGCATTGGTGTCAAAGCGCAGGTAAGACCCATCCGGCCGGCGAACCGGGAAGCGGGTGCGGACCACCACCGCCCGGACCACTTCGCTCTTCTTGACGGTGCCATCCGGAGCCGCCTCCTTGACATTGGCGGTGATCACGTCCCCCACCCGCGCGAAACTGGTTTTGCGGCCAATCACGCCAATCATCGTCGCCTTGCGGGCGCCCGTATTGTCGGCGATATCCACCCAGGAACGAATCTGGATCACGGGTTTGCCCCCACCGAGGTTTCCGCCTGGGCAATCACCTCCACCAGCTGCCAGCGTTTTAACTTGCTGAGCGGTCGACATTCCGCAATGCGCACCGTGTCGCCTTGCTTCGCTTTCTTGTCGCCATCGTGAGCGTAGAACTTCTTCTGAAATTTCACGATTTTTTTGTACTGGGGGTGCGGAAACCGGCGCTCCACCCGCACCACGATGGTCTTGTCCATCTTGGCGGAAATCACCTGCCCGATCCGCTCCTTCAAGACCACGTGGGATTCGCCGGCGCTCATCGTTTGCCTTTCCCTGCGGCGGCCTGCTGAGCCTCGCTCTTGGCGGTCTCCATCCGGGCCAAAGTGCGCCGGATTTCACGGAGTCGGTTGGGCTTTTCAAGCTGGCCGGTGGTCTGCTGGACGCGCAGCTGGAACCGCTCCCGGCGGAGTTCCTCCGCCTTGCGTCCCAGCTCGGCCTCTTTCAGCCCACGGATCTCTTCCATCTTCAAAAGATCAACCTCCTCGCGCGGCTCACAAAACGGTTACGCATTGGCAACTTGCTCGCGGCCAGCCGGAAACATTCCCGCGCGTCCGCTTCGGCCAGACCGTCGAGCTCGAAAATAATAGTCCCGGGCTTGATGACAGCCACCCAAAATTCCGGCTGTCCTTTCCCCTTTCCCATGCGGGTTTCCGGCGGGCGGGCAGTCACGGACTTGTCCGGAAACACCCGGATCCAGAGCTTTCCGCGGCGGTTCATGTTGCGGGTCAAGGCCACCCGGGCCGCCTCGATCTGGATGTTCGTCAGCCAGCACCGCTCCAGGGACTGCAGGCCGTAGGAACCGAAGGAAAGGTGGATATTCCGGGAGGCAAAACCCTTGCGGCTACCCCGCTGGGTTTTGCGGAACTTCACGCGTTTGGGAATCAGCGGCATGACTTAATTCCCCTCTCCCTGGCAAATCCAGACCTTGACGCCAATTTTACCCGCCACCGTGTGGGCTTCCGCAAAACCGTAATCAATGTTGGCCCGGAGGGTGTGCAGCGGAACTTTCCCCTCGTGGTACTGCTCCGACCGGGCGATTTCCCCGCCGCCCAGTCGCCCCCCCACGCGGATTTTTACGCCGGCGGCCCCAAAATCCAGGGCTGTCTGCATCGCCTTTTTCACCGCCCGCCGGAAGGAAACCCGCCGCTCCAATTGCAGGGCGATGTTCTCCGCCACGAGTTGGGCATCCAGTTCGGGGTTCTTGATCTCTTTCACGTCGATCAGGACTTCCCGTTCCGGGGTCAGGGCCTGGGTCTCCTCGCGCAGCTTATCCAGCTCGCTAGCCTTGCGACCGATCACCAGGCCGGGCCGGGCGGTGTGCAGGGTCACGCGCACACGGTTGGAGGCCCGCTCAATCACCACTTTGGAAATGGCCGCACTTTCCAGCCGCTTCTTGATGAAGTTGCGAATGGTGTAATCCTCGTGCAGGAACACGGGAAAATTCTTTTTGTCGGCATACCAGATCGAGCGCCAATTGCGCTGCACCGGAAGCCGGAAACCGACGGGGTTGGTCTTTTGTCCCATAAAATTATTCCTTGGGCGAGGCCTTCGCCTTGGCGGGTTTCTTTTCCTTGGACTCTTTCTTCACCTTGGACTGGCTCTCCTCGGCCGAGGCTTCCTTCAGCGTGATCCGGATGTGGCTGGTCCGTTTGCGAATCGGACCGGCACTTCCGCGGGCTTTGGGTTGAAACCGGTGGAAAGTGGGGCCTTCTCCCACCTGGACTTCGTGCACCACCAGTTTTTCGGCCGGAATGGAGAGCTGGCTCTCCGCGTTAGCCACGGCCGAACGTAGGGTCTGCACGAGCAGACGCGCGGACTTTTGCGGGGCAAAGCGCAGTCGGGCATCGGCTTCGGGGGCCGCCAAGCCCCGCAGGCAGCGGGCAATATCGCGGATCTTGAAAGCCGACATCCGGGCGTATTTCATTTCTGCGCGGGCGAGGCGGGTCTCCGTGCTCATTTCTCGGCCAACACCGACACGCGGTCCCCCACTTCGAGTTGGATTCCTTGGCCCAACTGTTCCGGCAGTCCCGCAGAGGTCATCTCGCGCACCTCAATCAAGCGACAACTGCCGATCACTCGATCCTGACGCAAAATCCGGAAGGGCATCCCTTCCTGGGCTCCCTGCAGACTGCCGAGATTGAGCACCACGGCCTGCTGGTTACGATCCACCGCCACGATTTGGGCATCCGTCAACCCCGTGGCGACAGCACGGGGCTCGGCATCCCGTTGCTGGCTCGCCTCCAGCGTCCGCTTGGCCGATTCGAAAGCGGACCGGGCCGCCGCCTTTTTGGCCATGTCCGTTTCGGCGGCCCATTGGACCGCCGCCGCCACCACTGCCTTGGCCTTTTGCAAAATCTCCATACGGGCCCTTTCGGAACGGAGCAATTCCCCGGCAAGGCGGGCCACTTTGTCGTGACTGTCCCGCGCTTCGGGGCTGAGCGTGGCCACCCCCAATAACTCATCGCGGCGCTTGAGATCCAGCCAGGCTTCCCGATAGGCCTTGGCTTCTGCCTGCGCCATCGCCAATGCATCCACGGGGGCGGAGTTGGCCGCAAAAACAGAGGCTGCCGAAACCATGAGGAGGGCCAGGGTCGGCTTCATTTCGTCACCTTCTCGGTGTGGCCACCATGCTTCTTGAAGACCCGCGTCGGCGAAAACTCCCCCAGCCGGTGCCCGACCATATTTTCGGTCACAAATACCGGGTTGAATGCCTTGCCGTTGTGGACCAGAAAAGTGTGGCCGACGAATTCGGGCGCGATCATGGAACGCCGGGACCAGGTCTTGATCGGCTTTTTGGAAGTCCCCATTTTCTGCACCTTGATCATCAGGTGGTCGTCCATGAACGGACCCTTTTTCAGACTGCGACTCATGAGCTCTTCTTCTTTCTCCGGTCCTGCACAATGAACCGGTTGGAGGGCTTGTGGCGGTGGCGGGTCTTCAGGCCTTTGGCCAGCTGGCCCCACGGAGAAACCGGATGTTGGCGGCCGCCGCCACCCTTGCTCTTGCCCTGACCCCCACCCATCGGGTGGTCGATCGGATTCATGACCATGCCCCGGACATGGGGCCGCCGGCCCAGCCACCGGGCGCGCCCCGCTTTTCCTAAAGTAACTTTTTCGTGGGCCACGTTCCCCACTTGTCCGATCGTGGCATAGCAATCAGCGTGTACTCGGCGGACCTCCCCGGAGGGCAATTTCAGGAGCGCATAATCCCCGTCGATGGCCGTGCAAATGGCGGCCGTTCCGGCGGAACGGACAATCTGCGCACCCTTGCCTGGGGCCAGTTCCAAATTGTGCAGGGGTAGGCCAAGGGGAATCTTGCGCAGCGGCAGCGCGTTGCCGATTTCCGCCGGAGCCGAGGGACCGGCCGCCACTTGGGCACCGACCTGCAGACCTTCGGGTGAGAGGATGTAGGCGCGATCCTTGGGGCCGTATTCCACCAAAGCCAGCCGGGCGGACCGGTTCGGATCATATTGAATCCCAAGGACCCTGCCGGGGCTGGGACGCTTGCGCCGGTTCCACTCGATAATCCGGAACTTCTTTTTATGACCTCCGCCGCGGTGGCGGGAGGTCATTCGTCCGTAGGCGTTCCGGCCACCCGTCCGGCGCTTGATCTCGAGAAGCTTTTTCTCAGGTTTGGACTCCCGGGTCAGTTCCGAGAAGTCCCGGAGCACTGTGTAGCGGAGCGACGGGGTCAGCGGACGGAATTCTTTGAGGGCCATGGTCGTGCTCCTTAGGCGGTTTCGATCTTTTGACCTGCAGCCAGCGTCACGATCGCCCGCTTGGTATGGTTTTTGCGGCCCGGCTCACCCCGGCGGGAACGGCGGGTTTTGCCGCTGCGGCGAAAAGTGTTCACGCGAAGGACCTTTTTACCGAACAGCGAGCTGATCGCCTGGCGGATCTCGAGCTTGGTGGCGTCCGGCGCTACCTCGAAAAGATACTGGTTATGGGCGGAAGCCAGCCGGGTCCCCTTCTCGGAAACACAAGGACGGTGGATGACCTCGGTGGGCGATCTCATGGCTTCGCCTCGGTTTTGGCGGGCTTCTGCAGACGCTTGCCCAGCTCAGTCCAGGCGTCCTCGGCGATCAGCACCTGGCGGCGGCGCATCAAATCCTCGGCATTCACTTCCCGGGCGGTGCGCAGATCCACCTCGCGGAGATTTTGCGCGGCCTTGAGCAAATTCTTTTCCGGCTGCTTGGAGGTCACGATAAGGCAGGAAAGCGGTAGACCGGAATCCTTGATCCAACCGATCAGTTCCTTGGTCTTCGGCGCCTTCAGGGCCGGCACGGAGCCGGTGTGGAGCGTCCCCTTGCTGGCGATATCGCTGATCGCGCGACGCAGGGCGGTCTTGAGAACGGTCTTGGGAAGATTCTTGCGGTAGTCGCGGGGTTTCGGACCGAACGCCACGCCACCGCCCACCCAAACGGGCGAGGACTTGTAACCCGCCCGGGCGCGGCCGGTCCCCTTCTGTCTCCACGGCTTCTTGCCGGAGAGATCGACGGTGGCCTTGGTCAGTGTGCTATGCGTGCCGGAACGGCGGGCGGCACGGTAGGCGGTCACCGCCTCGTGCAACGCCTGGCTGGCCTTGCGGTTCTTGTACAGCTCCACCCCGAGGGCTTTCTCGGCGGCGGCAAGGTTGATGGCTTTGGATTTGCTCATCGAAAATTTTTCAGGCCTTCACCTCGGCTTTGATGGCGTCACGCACGATCACCAGGCTGCCGTTCGGACCCGGCACCGCTCCGCGCACCAGCAGGAGCTTGTCGTTCTCCCGGACCTGGACGACCTTCAGATTCTGGACGGTGCAGTTGTCGCCACCGAACGTCCCGGGCATGCCCGCGTTCTTATAGACGCGGCCGGGGGTGGAACGGCAACCGATGGCTCCGTTCCGGCGGTGGGTGGTGGAACCGTGAGCGTCCGCCTGTCCGGCGTAGTTGTGCTTCCGCATGACCCCGTGGAAGCCCTTGCCCTTGGAAACTCCGAGCACGTCGACCAGTTGGCCGGCCTTGAAACGGGTCAGGTTCACCTCGGCGCCCGCGGCCAGGTCGGCCGGAGCCGCCCGGAACTGGCGGAGCGCGAGGGGGTTCTTCCTCCCCTGCTTCTCAAACGCCACCCGCTGCGCCTTGTTGGTGCGCGTGGCTTTGCGTTCGCCGGTCCCCATCACCACGGCCTTCACCCCGTTTTTCTCAGGGGTGCGAACCTCGTACACGGTGTTGGTTTCAGCGGAAATGACGGTCACGGCGGTGGCTTGGCCCTGGTCGTCATAGACCCGGGTCATGCCCACCTTCTTTCCGATCATGCCAAAACGCTCGATCATGGTTTCTCCTTTAAATCTTGATGGTGATGTCCACCCCGGCCGGGAGGTTGAGCTTCTTCAGCTCGTCCACGGTCTTTCCGGAGGGCTCAAGGATATCGAGGAGCCGCTTGTGGGTGCGGATCTCGAACTGCTCCATGCTCTTCTTGTCGCAGTGCGGGGAGCGGTTGACGGTGTAGCGCTCGATCTTGGTCGGCAGCGGGATCGGGCCGGCCACGCGGGAACCGGTGCGATTCGCGGTTTCGGCGATCTCGCCGGCCGCCTTGTCGAGGAGGCGGTAGTCAAAGGACTTGAGGCGGATGCGGATGCGGGTCGCGGGCATGGCTTATCCTTTCTTTTGCTGCGTCACGGCCGCCAGAACGCTGGACGGCACCTGCTCAAAGTGGGACGGCTCCATGGAGTAGGCGGCGCGGCCGCGGGACAAGGATCGAATCGTGTTCACGTAACCGAACATTTCGGCCAGCGGCACCTCGGCCTTCACCACCGAGGTCAGATTCTTGGAATCCACATTCATAATCTTTCCGCGACGGCGGTTGATGTCGCCGAGAATGTCGCCCTGGAACTCGTCGGGCGTGGAGCACTCCACCGACATGATCGGCTCCAACAGGATCGGACCGGCCTTCTGCATGGCGTCCTTCACCGCAAAAATCGCCGCCATCTTGAAGGCCAACTCGTTCGAATCCACCTCGTGATAGGAGCCGTCCATGATCTGGATCTTCATGTCGATCACCGGGCTGCCGTGGATGACGCCGTTGAGCAGGGCCTCTTCCACGCCCTTCTTCACCGCCGGGATGTACTCCTTGGGGATGTTCCCGCCGGTGACCTTGTTCTCGATCTCGATCCCTTTGCCGCGCTCCTGGGGGGCAACCTGCAAAATGACGTGGCCATACTGGCCACGACCACCGGACTGTTTGATCAGCTTCCCCTCACCCGGTGAAGATTTGGTGATGGTTTCCCGGTAGGCGATCTGCGGGGCGCCCGCGTTGGTTTCCACGCTAAACTCGCGCTTGAGACGATCGCAAATGATCTCGAGGTGGAGCTCGCCCATCCCGCTGATGATGGTCTGGCCGGTCTCCTCGTTGGTCTTCACCATAAAAGTCGGATCCTCTTCGGACAGGCGCTGCAGGGCCTCGCCCATCTTTTCGCGATCGCCCTTGGTCTTCGGTTCCACCGCCATCGAGATCACCGGCTCCGGAAAACTGGGTGGTTCGAGGGTGATTTCAAACTCTTCGTTGCAAAGGGTGTCCCCGGTGGCGATGTCCTTCAGACCTACCGTGGCGGCGATATCCCCCGCGAAAACCGTGTCGATATCTTCCCGCTTGTCGGCCTGGATCTGGACAAGGCGGCTGACCCGCTCCCGTTTCCGGGTGCGGGAGTTGTAGATGAACTCGCCCTTGCTGAGCTTGCCGGAGTAAACGCGGAAGAAGATCAGTTTGCCCACGTAGGGATCGGTCCAGAGCTTGAAGGCCAGCGAGCAGAATTTCTCGCCATCATCCACCTTCACAGGAATCCGCTCTTCGGGATTCTCCGTGCTGTGCCCCACCGCCGGGGGAATGTCGATCGGGCTGGGAAGGTATTCCACCACCGCGTCGACCAAGGCTTGCACGCCTTTGTTTTTGAAGGCGGAGCCCCCCACCACCGGCACCAGCTTGTTGGCGATCACCACCCGGCGGATGGCTTCCTTGAGCTGCTTGGCAGTCGGACGTTTTTCCTCCAGGAACAGGTTAGCCACTTCCTCATCGACGTCGGCCACGGCTTCAACGAGCCGATCCAAACCCTTTTTGGCCTCATCCTTGAATTCGGCCGGGATGTCGGCGATCTCATAGGTTGAACCAAGGTTTTTGCTATCGGTGTAAAGAAACGCCTTTTGGTTGATCAAATCGATCTGGCCCAGGAGTTTGTCTTCCTTGCCGAGCGGAAGAAGAATCGGCACCGCGTTGGCGCCCAACTTGGTCCGCATTTCATGGACGGCCTTCTCAAAATCCGCGCCCGTGCGGTCCATTTTATTGACGAAAGCGATCCGCGGCACCCCGTACTTGTTGGCCTGCCGCCAAACCGTCTCACTCTGCGGCTGCACCCCGGCCACCCCGCAGAACACCGCAATCGCACCGTCGAGCACCCGGAGGGAGCGCTCCACCTCGGCGGTAAAGTCGACGTGTCCGGGAGTGTCGATGATGTTGATGCGGTTCTTGGTCTTCTCGAAGGACTTCACCAGGCCGGGCTCTTCGCGCACCGGCCAGAAGCAGGTGGTGGCGGCGGAGGTGATGGTGATGCCGCGCTCGCGTTCCTGCTCCATCCAGTCGGTCACGGTGGTGCCTTCGTGCACCTCACCGATCTTGTGGATGCTACCGGTGTAAAAAAGAATCCGCTCCGTCAGCGTGGTCTTCCCGGCGTCGATGTGCGCACAGATCCCGATGTTGCGGGTGCGCTCGAGGGTGTAGGGCCGGGTGGCTCCGTTGGCGGCGGGAGGCATGGTCGTCTCCTTACCAGCGCAGGTGGGCGAAGGCCCGGTTGGCCTGCGCCATGCGGTGGGTTTCGTCCCGCTTCTTCACGGCGTTGCCCTGCCCGGCCGCGGCATCGCGGATTTCCTGGGCGAGGGCTCTCTCAAAAGCGACTCCCTTGCGGTTATTGGCGAGATCCACGATCCAGCGGAGCGCGAGGGAGAGTTGGCGTTCCGGGCTGGTTTCCACCGGCACCTGGTAGGTGGCGCCGCCAACGCGGCGGGACTTCACCTCGAGACGGGGCTTCACGTTGTCGACTGCCTTCGTGACGACGGCGAGCGGGTCCCCGCCCGCGCCGCCCTCGTTGGCACGCTTAATGGCGTTGTAAACCAGGCGGCTGGCGGTGGAGAGTTTGCCGCGGCGCAGCACGTAACCGATCATCCGGCCGACCAGCGGGCTTTCGTAAACGGGATCCGCGTGGATCGGGCGGGATTCATGACGACGACGGCGGGACATACCTTCTTCTCCTTAGGCCTTGGCCGGCTTGGCCTCGGCCGCCGCTTTGGCTGCGCCGCCGCCTTTGGGACGTTTGACGCCGTATTTGGATCGGGAAACGAGACGGGCAAGCTTGTTGGTGTTGCTGGGACCGGAGGCACCGAGGGCGTCGAGGGTACCGCGGACGATGTGGTAACGGACGCCGGGCAAGTCCTTCACACGGCCGCCTCGGACGAGGACGATGGAGTGTTCCTGCAGATTATGGTTTTCTCCGGGGATGTAGGCGATGACCTCTTCCCCGTTGGTCAGGCGGACTTTGGCAACCTTGCGCAAAGCGGAATTCGGCTTTTTCGGCGTGCGGGTCATCACCTGGAGACAGACGCCGCGGCGCTGGGGGCAACCGTGCAGGGCGGGGGCCTTCGTGCCGCGCTTGAGGGCGGCCCGGCCAAATCGCACCAACTGGTTGATCGTCGGCATTTCGTTCTCCCCCGCAGACGTCCCTAGACAGCAAGCATCCCCTTGGCGGGTTCCATGAAGCGCGTGGCGCACGCATGGAGGAAGATCTCCTCAGACCTTCACATGCCGACTGACCTAATCCGGCTATTCCCTTTCAGGCTCCGGTCGGATGACAGCGGAACTGAAAACCCTGCCTACAAAGCCCTTTGTTGACAAGGGTTTTCCGAGGTTTTTTCGGGTCAGCTGGCCAAAGCCGTTGGGATATCGAGAGCCACCTTTCGGGACCTCTCCTCCTCTGGCGCGGTCACAACGAGCGGATCTCCCACAGGCTCACCGAGATGCAGAAGCTTAATCTTCCGGTAGGCGCTGAAGCCTGTTCCGGCCGGGATGAGGTGACCCATGATCACGTTCTCCTTGAAGCCCTGCAGCTTGTCGATTTTACCCAGCGTGGCCGCATCGGTAAGAACCCGGGTGGTGTCCTGGAAGGAGGCCGCCGAGATGAAGCTGTCGGTTTCCAGCGAGGCCTTGGTGATCCCCAGCAACACCGGAGTCGCCTCGGCCGGCTTTCCGCCCTTCCCTTCAATCTCCTTGTTCTCCTCCTCAAAGGCCATCCGGTCGATCTGTTCGCCCCAAAGGAAGCGGGTGTCGCCCGGCTCGGTGATCTTCACCTTGCGCAGCATCTGACGGACGATGATCTCAATGTGCTTGTCGTTGATCTCGACGCCCTGCAGCCGGTAGACCTCCTGCACCTCGTTGACGAGGTACTCCTGGAGCTCCTGCGGTCCGCAAACCTCGAGGATTTCATGCGGCACCACCGGACCTTCGGTAAGCTGCTGACCCTTTTTCACCGTGTCGCCCTTGTAAACGATCAGGTGCTTGGACAGCGGAATGAGATGCTCTTCTTCCACACCGGTCTCCGCATCCTTGATGACGAGCTTCTTTTTCCCGCGGACGTTGCCCTGCAGGTCGATAATCCCGTCGATCTTGGCGATCTCGGCCGCATCCTTGGGACGCCGGGCCTCGAACAGCTCGGCCACCCGCGGCAGACCGCCGGTGATATCCTTGGTCTTGGTGACTTTCCGGGGCGTCTTCGCCATCCGTTGTCCGGCGCGCACTTTCTCCCCGTCCTTCACTTCAATGTGGGCTCCGGCCGGGATGCTGTACGCTGCCACCACCGCGCCCGCCTCGTCCACAATGGCGATCTGGGGGTGCAGGTCTTCCTTGTGTTCGATGATCACCGTGCCGACGAGCTTGGTGGTCTCGTCGGTCTCGCGTTTCATGGTCACTCCTTCGAGGATGTCCTTGAACTCCACACGCCCGGCCTTTTCGGTCAGAATGGATATGTTGTAGGGATCCCACTGGACAAAACTCTGACCCTTTTTGACCTTACCACCTTCGGGCACCGAGATCATGGAGCCGATCACCACCGGGTAACGCTCCAGTTCGCGGCCATCCTCAGCGTGGATGCTGATGAATCCGTTCTTGTTCAGCACAATGTCGTGTCCTTCGAGGGCCTTCACCGTGCGAAGGTCAGTGTACTGCACCGTGCCGTCGTGCTTCGCCTTGATTTGCGGCTGTTTGAAGACCTGGGAGGCCGTCCCACCGATGTGAAACGTCCGCATGGTCAGCTGCGTGCCGGGCTCGCCGATTGACTGGGCCGCGATGATCCCGACCGCCTCGCCGAGCTTGGCGCTTTGATTGGTGGCCAGGTTCAGACCGTAGCAGGCGGCGCAAACGCCCCGCTTGGTTTCACAGGTCAGGGCAGACCGGATCTTGACCCGCTCCATACCGAGAGCCTCAATCGCGATGGCCGCCTTCTCGCTGATAATTTCGCCCGCAGCCACCACCTTTTTCTTGCTAACCGGGTCCACGATGTCGTCCACGGAGGTCCGGCCGTAAATGCGGTCGCGCAAGCGGACGATCTCATCGTCCCCCTCCAGGATGGCTTTGACCCAAATGCCCCGTTCGGTGCCGCAATCCGGCTCGCGGATAATGATGTCCATGGCCACGTCGCAAAGCTTGCGGGTCATGTAGCCCGAGTCCGCGGTCTTGAGAGCGGTGTCAGCCAAACCCTTGCGGGCGCCGTGGGTCGAGATGAAATACTCCAACACGGACAGACCCTCACGGAAGCTGGCCGTAATCGGCCGCTCGATGATTTCGCCCGAGGGCTTGGCCATCAGTCCGCGCATGCCCGCCAACTGGCGGACCTGGTTGCGGTTGCCTCGTGCCCCGGAATCCACCATGAGGTAGACGGGGTTGAAGTCCTTGCGGCCCTCGTTGTGCTCAAGGGTGCGGTACATGGCGGCGGAGATTTCTTCGGTCGCCTGGGTCCAGATATCGACGATTTTGTTGTAACGCTCACCGTCCGTGATGGCACCCATCCGGTACTGCTTCTCGACTTGTCCCACCGCCTGGCGGGCCCGGTCGATCACCTGCGGTTTGTCTTCGGGGATGATCATGTCATCGATCCCGATGGAAACACCCGCCCGGGTGGCGGAAGAGAAGCCGAGATCCTTCAGCTTGTCGAGGCACTCCACCGTCGTGTTGTGACCGCACTTTTCGTAGCAGCGGAGAATGATCTCCCCGAGTTGCTTCTTGCCAGCGGCCTTGTTGAAGAAACCAACCTCCGACGGCCAGATGCCGTTGAAGCGGACCCGGCCGGGGGTGGTTTCAATGAACTTCTTGGTCGCGTCCCCGAATACGGTTTCCTTCCCGAAATCCGGATTCTTGAAGAGGATGAAGTCGTGGGTCTTGATGCTCCCCTCGCTCACCGCGAAATCGACCTCGTCGGCGTTCGCAAAAACGCTCAACCGCTTTTTCTTCTCCACCTTCTCCGTCGAACGGACCGGGTTTTGGGTGAGATAGTAGCAACCCAGGGTGATGTCCTGGCTGGGCGTGGTGATCGGGCGGCCGTTGCTGGGGCCGAAGATGTTGTTCGGGGCCAGCATGAGCAGCCGGGCCTCGAGCTGGGCTTCCACGCTGAGCGGCACGTGCACCGCCATCTGGTCACCGTCGAAGTCCGCGTTATAGGCGGTGCAAACCAGCGGATGAATCCGGATGGCGTCGCCTTCAATAAGTTTCGGCTCAAACGCCTGCACGGATAGACGGTGCAGCGTCGGGGCGCGGTTCAGAAGGACGGGATGCTCGCGGGTCACCTCGTCGAGGGTGTCCCACACAATGGATTCCCGCTTCTCGATCATCTTCTTGGCGCTGCGGACGGTGTGCACCTGGCCGAGCTCCTTGAGCCGGCGGATAATGAAGGGCTCAAAGAGCACCAACGCCATCTTCTTGGGCAGACCGCACTCGTTCAGCTTCAGCTCAGGCCCGATCACAATCACGGAACGGCCGGAGTAGTCGACGCGCTTGCCGAGCAGGTTCATCCGGAAACGACCAGTCTTGCCCTTGAGCATGTCGGAAAGTGACTTGAGCGGGCGGTTCCCTGCCCCGGTGACTGCCCGGCCGTGGCGGCCGTTGTCCATGAGGGCGTCGACCGCCTCCTGCAACATCCGCTTTTCGTTGCGGATGATGACCTCGGGGGTCTTCAACTGGAGGAGATTGCGGAGACGGTTGTTCCGGTTGATCACCCGGCGATAAAGGTCATTCAGGTCGGACGTGGCAAAACGGCCACCTTCCAACGGCACCAACGGACGGAGATCTGGGGGGATCACCGGCAGCACTTCAAGAACCATCCACTCCGGACGGGCCCCGGCCTGGATAAAGCCCTGTACCAGCTTCAGCCGCTTGGCGACCTTCTTGCGGGTCTGCTTGCTGCGGGTCTGTTCCAGCTGCTGTTCCAATTCCACGGCCAACTCGTCCAGATCGATCTTCTTGAAAACGTCCCGGATCGCCTCGGCGCCCATCTTGGCAACGAAGGAATCCCCGTATTGCTCCTGGGCCTCGCGATATTCGGTCTCCGTCAGGAGCTGCTTCGGCTTCAGCGGCGTCTTTCCCTCATCGATGACCAGATAATCCTCGTAGTAGATCACCCGCTCCAGCTCACGGGCGGTCATGTCCATCATCAGGCCGAGACGGCTGGGCATACACTTGTAGAACCAGATGTGGCTGACCGGCACGGCCAGCTCAATGTGGCCCATACGTTCGCGCCGCACGCGCGCCAGGGTGACCTCGACGCCGCAACGGTCGCAGATGACACCCTTGAACTTGATCCGCTTGTACTTTCCGCAGGAGCATTCGTAATCCTTGGTCGGCCCGAAGATCCGCTCGCAGAACAACCCGCCCTTCTCCGGCTTGAACGTCCGGTAGTTGATGGTTTCGGGGTTCTTCGTCTCACCGCGGCTCCAGGACAGGATCGCCTCCGGGGAGGCGACGGCGATGCTCACTTCGTCGAAGCCGACGGAGCGCTCCATGCCGAGGATTTCGCGGGCGGATTGGGTCTGTTTGTTCATGGGGGGATGGTTCTCTTGGGATAGGGGTTAAGCAGCAATGACTTCCAGCGGGCTGGGTTTCTGCAAATCCTCGTCCACGACGCGGCTGCGTTCGCCAACCTTCACGTCAAGACAGAGGCTCTGCATTTCCTTGATGAGGACGTTGAACGATTCCGGCGTGCCGGCTTCGAGCGAGTTGTCCCCCTTCACGATACTTTCATAAATGCGGGTGCGCCCGGCCACGTCGTCGGACTTCACGGTGAGGAGTTCCTGGAGGGTGTAAGCGGCGCCATACGCCTCCATCGCCCACACCTCCATCTCTCCGTACCGCTGACCGCCGTATTGCGCCTTGCCGCCCAGCGGTTGCTGGGTGACGAGCGAGTATGGACCGACCGCACGAGCATGGATCTTATCCGCAACCAGGTGGTGCAGTTTCATCATATAAATCAGGCCGACCACGACCCGCTGGTCGAACGGTTCGCCCGTGCGCCCGTCCAGCAGGAGGGACTTGCCGTCCTCATCCAGTTTCGCCTTCTTGAGGAAGTCCCGGATCTTGGTCTCGCTGATGCCGTCGAACACCGGCGTCGCCACGTTGAAGCCGAGGGCCCGGGCGGCGATCCCCAAATGGGTTTCCAACACCTGCCCGACATTCATGCGCGAAGGCACGCCAAGCGGATTGAGGATGATGTCCACCGGGGTGCCGTCCGGCAGGTACGGCATGTCCTCTTCGGGAACAATCTTGGCAACCACGCCCTTGTTCCCATGCCGGCCCGCCATTTTGTCACCCACGGAAATCTTCCGCTTGGCAGCCACATAGACTTTGACCTGCTTGATAATGCCAGGATCGATATCTTCACCGGCTTCCACCCGCTCCAGCTCCACCTCCTTTTCATTGGAGAGCTGATTAAACTTCTGTTCGAAGCTGGAAATGATTTCGCGGATCTTGATCCGGATCGGGCTCGGATCGATTTCGATATGGTTGTACACATCGGCGATTTTTCGCAGCAGCGTCTTGGTGATCTTGCGGTTCGCCGGAATAATGATTTCTCCGGTTTCCGCATTAACCACGTCGAGGGGAATCTTTTCATTGAGCAGAATGTTGGAGAGGGACTGGGTCAGTTCCTCCTTCAGCTCCGCATATTTCTTGATGAACTTGTCTTCGACGGTCTTGGTATGCTTTTTCGCCTCGCCCGGGGCCAGCTTGATGGCGTCTTTCTTGAGGCCACCACCCGTGACCTTCACATCCATGACGATGCCGGCGGAGCCGGACGGTACCACCAAGGAGCTGTCCTTCACGTCCGCGGCCTTTTCGCCAAAGATTGCGCGCAACAGGCGCTCTTCGGGAGCCAGTTCGGTTTCGCTCTTGGGGGTGATCTTGCCGACGAGAATGTCGCCCGCTTTCACCTCCGCCCCAACGCGCACCACGCCGTCCGGTCCGAGGTTCTTCAGGGCCTCGTCGCCGACGTTCGGAATATCCCGGGTGATTTCTTCCGGTCCGAGCTTTGTGTCCCGGGCGGAGATTTCAAATTCCTCGATGTGGATGGAGGTGTAGACATCCTCCTTGACCAACCGCTGGTTGAGGAGGATGGCGTCCTCGAAGTTGTATCCGTGCCACGGCATGAAGGCCACGACCACGTTACGCCCAAGAGCCAGTTCGCCGCCGTCCGTGCAGGGTCCGTCGGCGATCACCATGCCTTTGGTCACCCGCTGGCCGACCTTCACGATCGGCTTTTGGTTGATGCAGGTGCCGTTGTTCGAACGCATGAACTTGCGGAGGTTGTAGACGTAGATTCCCTTGTCCGGATCGGTCTTGAGGCGTTTCCGGTTTTCGGGAGCCTCCCCATCCTCGGTGACCAGGATCTGGTGGGCCGTGACCGAGGCCACTTTTCCCGACCCTTCACTGATCACCATGGCGTAGGAATCGCGGGCCACCTTGCCCTCCATACCCGTGCCGACGACCGGCGCTTCGGAAAGCATCAGCGGCACGCCTTGGCGTTGCATGTTGGAACCCATCAGTGCGCGGTTGGCGTCGTCGTGCTCCAGGAATGGAATCAGCGAAGCCGCCACGGAGACGAGCTGCTTGGGCGAAACATCCATGTAGTGAACCTTGTCGGGTTCGACCTCGAGGAACTCCCCGCGGTAGCGGACGGAGACCTTCGGCGAGGTGAACTTGCCGTGGCCATCAATGGCGGAGTTTGCCTGGGCCACGATAAAGTTTTCCTCCAGGTCGGCGGTCAGGAAGTCGAGATCCTCCCGCACCCGGCCGTTTTCGACCTTGCGGTAGGGCGTTTCGATGAAGCCGAACTCATTGATCCGGGCATGGGTCGAAAGACTGGAAATCAGCCCGATGTTGGGGCCTTCCGGCGTCTCGATCGGGCAAATTCGCCCGTAGTGGGACGGGTGCACATCGCGCACCTCAAACCCGGCACGGTCGCGGCTCAACCCCCCCGGTCCAAGGGCCGAAAGACGGCGCTTGTGGGTCAATTCGCTGAGCGGATTGGTCTGGTCCATCAATTGGGATAGTTGGCTTCGGCCGAAAAAGTCGCGGATCACCGCAGACAGGGCCTTCGGGTTGATCAGTTTCTGGGGCGTCATGCCCTCCGTGTTCACGTCGAAAAGGGTCATCCGCTCCTTGACGAGACGCTCGGTTCGGCTGAGGCCGGTCCGGCATTGGTTGGAAAGAAGTTCCCCGACGGTCCGCACACGGCGACTGCCGAGATGGTCGATGTCGTCAGTGGTCCCCTCGCCAAGGCGCAGGTTGATCAGGTAACTGGTTGCCGCCACGACATCCTCTTTGGTGAGGATCCGGATTTCCAGGTCGGTTTGAATGCCGAGCTTCTGGTTCAGCTTGTGACGGCCGACGCGGCCGATGTCGTACCGCTTGGGATCGAAGAAAAGACGCTTGAGCAGCGCCTTGGCGTTGGTGACGGTGGGCGGATCGCCCGGGCGCAGCTTGCGGTAAATTTCCTTCAGCGCGCCTTCTGTATCCTTGGCCGGATCCTTCTTGAGACACTTCAGGATCGTGTCGTCCACGCGGATGTCGACCACCTCGGCGCTCTTTAGCCCAAGATCCAGCAACTGCCGCACCACGCCTTTGGTCAGGGGTTCGAACGCACGGGCGACCACTAGGTCAGCGTTCGCCGTGTCTCTCACCTCCTTGATCAGCACCTTTTGACTGAGTTCATTTTCCTCCAGTCCTTCGGAAAGCTTGAGGCTCTCAATCCGGTAGAACAGGGAGATAATGTCTTCGTCCGTGCTGTAGTCCAACGCCCGCAGCAGCGTCGTGAGGAGGAACTTCCTTCGGCGCTTCCGGCGGTCGAGATGGACATAAAGCAGGTCGGAAGTGTCGTAGGACACCTCGAGCCAGGAACCGCGGTCCGGAATGATTCGATAGCTGTGCAGAATCTTCCCGTTCGCATGGACACTGGACTCAAAGCAGATACCCGGGGAACGGTGCAACTGACTGACGATGGCCCGTTCGGCGCCGTTCACGATGAAGGTCCCCTGTCGGGTCATCAGCGGGAGTTCGCCCATGTAGACGCGCTCCTCGATGGTTGATCCCTCATTGTGCAGGGCAAACGTCACGTAGAGGGGTGCGGCAAAGGTCACGCCCTCCCGCAGGCACTCGATCGGACCCATTTTGGCCGTCCCGAGCTCATAGTGGCTGAAGTCGAGTTTGATCTTCTCGTCGTACGACTCGATCGGGAAGACCTCCCGGAAGACGGCCTGAAGGCCGTAATTTTTCCGGTTCTTCGGGGTGATGTCCTCCTGGAGGAAGGACCGGTAGGAGTCCAACTGAACCTCGATGAGGTTCGGCATCTCCACCGTCTCGGGCAACCGCCCGAAATTGACCCGCTCTACTTTGGCCGCTTTTGACATGCTTTTATTCTCCTCGCCCCGGTCACCCGGGATCAGGCTTAGATTATTTGACCTCCACCTTGGCACCCGCTGCCTCAAGTTTCTTTTTGATCTCGGCCGCCTCCTCCTTGGTGGCACCCTCCTTGACGGTTTTGGGTGCGCCTTCGACCAGGGCTTTGGCATCGGCCAGACCTAGGCCGGGCACCACCGCCCGGACTTCCTTGATCACGCCGATCTTGTTGGCGCCCGCGTCCTTGAGAACGACCTCAAACGTGGTCTTCTCTTCCGCCGCTGCTCCACCGGCGCCGCCGCCCGCCGGAGCCGCTGCCGCCACCGCTACGGGTGCCGCCGCGCTCACGCCCCACTTGTCTTCGAGTTTCTTCACGAGTTCGGACGCCTCGAGAACGGTCAGGCCGCTCAGCGTCGTCACTACTTCATCCAGATTTACCGCCATGGTT
>Ga0194130_10002176_pt1 | contig 28922 bp, 39 predicted proteins | sample TA2KigsurfametaG_FD_160084 | JGI IMG/M metagenome (GOLD analysis project Ga0194130, IMG submission 160084) | Freshwater microbial communities from Lake Tanganyika, Tanzania - TA2015050 Kigoma 12 surface | ecosystem: Environmental > Aquatic > Freshwater > Lake | place: Tanzania: Lake Tanganyika...
CGCGTTGGAGGTGATGCGGTTGACAGCATCCATCCGCTTGTTGCTTTCGGCGACCATGGCCGCGAGGGCGTCGATCTGGCCAGCGTTGATGAATTCGCCACGGGCATCAGCCTGGGCAACCACCTTTGTGAAGGCGTCAAACATTGTTAGGGCTCCTGTTCTCGACGGGGGGTCGGGGAGGGGGTTGTAGTGCCAGGCTGGCGGTCACCCAGAGGCGGTGGACCGTCGGGTCCGCAGCAGCCAGGTATCTCGTCAACTTTGACCACTGTATTCTGGGCCCTGGCTGAAGTGGTGATGAGGCTCCGTTAACAAACGGTCATCCCGGTTGGGGCGTTGCTGACCGAGGATTCCCCCGTCCATCGCTGGCTCTGGTACCATTGAGCTTGCAGCTGTCTCCCCAGCAAAAAGGAGGTGCCTGGCGCCCCTGTGTGACCGACGTTGCTGGGTTGGATCAGCCCTGGTCAGCCTTCCTCCTCACCTTCTTGCGGGCGGGGGCTGCCTTGGCGGCGGCCAGGTCGCCACCATGCACGTTCATACCGGTGATCTTGCCGCCGATGCGCTGCACCATGCGCATGGCCTCATTCATGCGCGTGTAGAGCACGTTCATCACCATGTCGGCGGTGCGCGAGAAGTCGTTGTTGTTGACTCCGGTGACCTTGAATGTGACCTGGCGGCCGCTGCTGAAGCTGGTGCCGCGGGTGCCTGCAGAAACCTTAATGGCTGGATTAGCGGAGAAATCTTGGATCGGATTTCAGTTCACTGGGGTGATGCTGGCGATGCGGCCACCTTCCCGGTGAATCTGTTGCTGGTATTGCAGCAGCTTGTTGAAGGGAATGAAGCGCACCCGGTTCCTGCGCTTGTGAAGCCGGAAATTGTTGAAACCGGTGATCTCCACCCTGAAGGTGCGCCCTTCCTCAGAGCCTCCGACGCCTTGGCGGGTCACGCCATCGGTGCCAACCTTGCGGAACACGGCGCCTTTGGCGTTGGGGCTCACCACCGCTATCGGCTGCTCGGCGTGGACGGCGGTGTTGAGGCGCGATTCGGTCTTGAGGGCGTCGCCGCGCACCGAGGCGCCCACACCGCGGGCCAGTTGCAGCATGTAGGAAAACTGCAGACCCTGCTGGCCGGCGTTGTAGTCCCAGCCGTGGAGGTAGGGCACCACTTCCTCGCCAAAGCGCTCCTGGTATTCCGCGCTGTCGATGTAGGAGTCGATCTCGGCGTCGTAGCCCTGCTCCTGCAGGATCGTGAAGTGGCGCAGCATCTCGGCCTTGTTCTGGGGAGCCCGGCCCAGGAGATGCTTATAGTTCAGATCGATGAAGCGGTAGGGGTTGCAGTTCTCGAAGAACTTGGCCTTGTACAGGCCGTTCTTGGCCACCTGGCGGACGAACTCCCGCACACTGCAGGGCTGATTCAAAGTTTCAACACGGCTTGGGCTCTGGCTGGCGCATCGCCATCGCCAGCAGCGCCGTGATGTCGTGCATCACCGCCTGCATCCCGGCGCGAATCGACAGAAAGCCCGACAATCGCAGCAGGTTGAGTGCTGCTGTGCGCAGCGTGGCCATCGCGCCGGCGCCATTGCCCCGGTAGCGGTGGGCGTCCTCGTGGAGCTGGGTGTCACGGACCCAATGCCAGCACTCAATGCTCCAGCGGTCCCGCACCAGTTGCAGCAGGGCTTCTGGGGTGGTGCGCAGGCTGGTAAGAAACAGGTGGGTGGCCTGAAACGGTCTGCCGTCTCTGGTGCCGGTAGCGGTCATCTCCACGATCCAGCTGGTGCCAACCCAGCTCTCGCGAATGTGCTGCGGTGCCTCCTACCGCTTCGCGGAAGCCTTCGGCTAGGGCCCGCAGCGTCCAGGTGATGTCGCGGCCATGGCTGATCTCCTGATCCCTTGCCACAAAAGGGATCGTGCGCTTTCCCTGGAACTGGCTGGCAATCTGGCGGTACAGGGTGCGCTGGTTGCCTTTCACGGTCAGGAGGAAGTCGGCCCCCTGCTCCTGGAGGAGTTGAAAAACGGGCGCTGGGTGTGCAGCGCATCTGCCTGGATCACCACGCCCTCGAGATCCAGCTCTCCGAGGAGCTGTTTGAGAACCGCCCGCTCGTGGTTCTCGCCGGTGGCATAGCAGGCCTGGCTGATTGCCACGCCCAGGGCTGCCGAATACAGCGTCACCTGGGCAATGAATGCGGAGCCGCCATTGGCGGTGGGCTCGATCGAGCCTCTCAAGGTCTTGCCGTCACACACCAGCTGATCGAGATCCGCTGCACCACCTGGGATCTGGGCGATCGTCCAGTCTCGGATCGCAGCGCAGAGAGCCCCCACGTCCACCTGGCGGAAGAAGTAGCGGAAAGCGGAATCGGAGGGCGGACGCCTGAGATCGATGCCCAGCGCATCGGTGAGCGCGCTGTGGTGGCGGATGGCAAAACGCTCCAGATCCCGCAGGCTCTGGCAGCGGCTCAGGATCCCCAGCACCGCCACCAGCAGCAGATACCAGGCCGGAATGCGGATCCCGCGACGCATCCGCGTATCAGGGATCGCCCTGAGAAAGCTGATCAGGTCGAGATCGGTTGAAGGAAGTGCGGTTTCGGGCACGGGACTGGCGCGATTCCGCCGACCTCAGCCCATGCTGACAGCCCCGGCCAGGGCAGCTGTGACACACTTTGAATCAGCCCTGCCGCACACTGAGATAGCCGCGCTTGAACAGGGACTCCGGACCCGTCAGCCGCTCGCTGGTCATCACGTACTGGTTACCGAGCACCTGCTTGTAGACGGCGCGGATCAGGGCGGCCTTGTCGTTTTCGGTGGCGTTCGTCCAGTTGTCTTTGTTGCGGTCGTTGGAGAAACGCTCGATGCCCAGATAGGCAGCGTTGGCAAGTGTCATGAGCGTGGGGTGCCGGGGGAGAAACGTTGGGATAGGAGGTCGGAGTGCAGGGCGCGTGGCCACTGCGCGATCGGCAGACGCCTTCGAGGACGGCTGCAGCAAACGTCCCGATCATGGGCTGAAAGGCGGTTCCTATGGGCCTGTCCGCTCGCCACGACAGGGTTTTCAGAATCGTTACAAACCCCCCGGCCGGGGCGCCCCGCCCGACCCCGCCAGCCCCTGGCGTTGTGCCCCCTGGCGGGCTGGCCCCACCCCGATACCATCCGGCCATCATCCCGGTGCCGTCATGACTGCTGTTGTGCCCCTGTCCGAGGACGCCTCCCTGCGGTTGGCCGACCAGTTGCAGGTCCTCTCCCAGGTCGCCGAAGCGCTCACCTATCGCCTGTTGGAGCTCGAGGAACGGCTGGAGGGCCATGACGAGCGGATTGGCGCGCGTCTGCAGGAGGTCGCCGGCCTCGAAGCTGCCCATGGGGTGGCCATGGATCAGCGGCTGGGCGACACCGAAGAGCGACTGGCCAGGATCGAGGCGGCGCTTCGGGGTCTGGATCGCACCGGGGTGTCCCGCCATCTGCAGGCGGTCCAGCCGCCGGCGCTGCAGCAGGAGCTGCCGGGCTCCCAGACGGAGGAGGAAAGCTTCGATCTGGGACCGGAGGAGATCGACCCCTTCCTCGACGAGGGGGAGCAGCCTTTCATGGACGAACTGATCGCCGGCTGAAGCCCCTAGACGCCTCACTGGCTGACGCCGTCAGTTCTCCAGCCAGGCCGGGGGGATGTCGCCGCTGTAGTCGTGGGTGCGCTCAAATTCGAACGGCCCGGCCAGCGATCCCCACAGCTGCTCATGGGTGGCCGGATCGTGGCCCCGATCGATGGTGCGCATGCCCCGGGGGTCGATCTCGAAGCTGCTGACCAGATAGGCGAGGTTCCCCTTGCGTTCGACGAGGCAACGGCAACCGGGTTCCACCTCGCCACTGAAGCCTTCGCCCACCTCCCGCACCAGATAGGTGCAGCCTTCCAGGGGCAGCAGGTCGTCGTGGCCAATGGTCTGGCGTCGCCCTTCGTCTTCGATGGCGCCCCAGAAACGCTGTTCATCGCGCAGGGCCTGGTTGTGGATGATCAGCTCGCCGTCGCGCTGTTCGGCCCGGAGCACCCGGATCCGGTAGGGAGTGCCTGGGGTGATGGCGTAGGTCTGCTCGAGAAGCAGCGAACCCGGGGCCAGCTGGGGCAGCGGCCGGAACTTGACCAGGATGTGGGCGTAGAGGGGCGGGTTGTCGAAGGCCTGGGCCTGGTTGCTGAAGCCAGCGCTCAGCTGCTGGATGAGGCGGGCGAGGGAGCTGCTCATGGGGCGCAACCTAGAGGTCGAGCAGGCGGATCCGGAAGGCGGCCACCTGGCGGGCCGTGGCCGGATCGCCCTGGGCGAAGGGGTGGTCGGCCACGGAGCCGAGGATGGCCTCCAGCTTCTCAGCTGCTGTCAGACCGTGGGACGGATCCTGGCGGCTGTGGGCCTGCCAGGCTTCGTCGAACGCCTGGGCAAAGCTGTCGGCGTTGTTGAAGATCTGGCTGGATGTCGAAGGCGGCTGGGGCATGGTGATGGGCTGCAGCGCAGTCCGCACGCAATGCCAGGACCCAGATTTGAACTGGGGACACGGCGATTTTCAGTCGCCTGCTCTACCAACTGAGCTATCCCGGCTCGTCGCCGAAGCAACGTTCGGATCTTAGATCACGGCCCTCTGCGGGATCGCTCCCGTGGGGTGCGGGCCAGGCAGAGCATCCCCACCACCGGCCAGCCGAGCGTTTCCAGCGCCAGGGCGGCGTTGCACCCGGTGGCACCGCTGGTGAGGATGTCATCGACGATCAGGACCGGCCGTCCCGTGGCTTCGCCAGGGCGGGGACCGCGGCGGCACTGGAAGGCCCCGTCCTGGTTGGCCAGGCGCATGGCCCGCTTCAGGTGATGCTGGCCCAGCACCGGCCGCGACCGTTCCAGCAGGTCGTCGTGGCGGTAGCCCAGCTGACGGACGAGCTGGCGGCACACCAGAGCGGGCAGGGGGTTGCCGCGCCGTTTCCAACTCGGCACCGGCACCAGCAGCGGCCGCCGCCGCCACTGGGGCAGCCCCTCCGCCAGCACCCGGACCAGGGCGGCGATCCGGGACTCCTCAGGCCGCTGTCGCAACCCGAGCAGTAACCGTCGCAGCTCTCCGTCGTAGGACCCGGCCGCCCACCACAGCAGGGGCTCATTGCCCCGCTGGCCCCCGGCCGGCAGGGGGAGCTGGCGGCGGCAGGTGGGGCAGGGGGATGCGGCGCCGTGCTGAGGCGGCTGCAGGCCGCGACACAGGGGGCAGGGGGTGGCGGCGATCCAGTCGAGGGGCAGCCGTCCCAGGCGGGCGAGCAGGGTCAGGGGTCTGGCGCCGCACTGGGCGACGCAGTCGCTGCTTCAAGCTTTCCCGGGGAGTGACCGCAGCATGGCCACCAGGGTGCGGTGGGCGTCCTCGCTGTCGGTGAGGGCGTGGTCGAAGGGCACCTCCACGGGGGCACCATCCACCTCCAGGCGCATGGCGTGGGGCTCGACGGCCAGCATGCGGGCCTCCGTGGCCTCGCTGCAGCCGCCGTAATGGCGCGCGTAGGCCAGAACGGCGGCGGCGTGGTCGTCATTCATGTGCTTGCAGATGCGGTCGCTCACCGCGGCGGTGAGGGGGTCGGCGGCCATGGGGTGGAAGCGGATGGGGGGATTCTGGGCTCAGGCGCCGGCGAACCGCTGCCACAGCAGCAGGCCCAGCCGCACCCCGCTGAACCCCACAAAGCCGGCCAGCACGATGAACAGCGCGATGGAGACGATCGAGCTGAGGCGTTCCTTCATGGCCGTAGGGGTGGGGATTCGCTCTCCATCCTGAAGCCGGCCCTGGCCAGCAGGGCCATGCCCAGGGCCGCCGTGCGTTTCGGCCGGTTCAGCACCGGGATCCCCAGGGCGCGCGTCCGCAGGGCCCGCCACTGGCTGTTGCGGGCGCCGCCGCCGACGCTGATCACCCGCCGCAGGGCCGGGGCCCCCAGCTGCCGCAGCCGTTGCCAGCCCGTCGCCTCGATGGCGGTGAGCCCCTCCAGCAGGGCCTGGAGATAGCGGGCATCACTGGCGGGCCTCGGTTCCAGGATCGGCTCAAGATCCGGGTCGTCCACCGGGAAGCGTTCGCCCCGGCGGCTCAGGGGCCGCAGGGCCAGCCCCGTGGGACGGTCCGGCGCGATCTGGCGGCTCAGTTCGGCGATCTGGGTGTCGTCGAAGAAGCGACGCAGGATGCCGGCGCCGGCATTGGAGGCTCCCCCCGCCAGCCAGCGGCCGCCCACCCGGTGGTTGCTGAGGCCGGCACCGGCCAGGGGGGCGGCCACGAACTGCTTCAGCACCAGGGTGGTGCCCAGCACGGTGATGCCATCGCCCTCCTGGGGATCGGCGGCCAGCACCGCGGCATTGGCATCGGTGCTGCCGGCCACCACCTGACAGTCGTCCGGCAGGCCCAGGCGGGCCGCCGCCGCCGGTGCGAGTGGGCCGAGGCGGCTGCCGCTGCTGCGGATCGCGGGCAGCACCCCGGCTCCCAGGCCTCCGGCCACCCCCGCGAGCCAGCGGCCCTGCTGCAGGTCCCAGCCCAGCCGCACGTTGTTGCCCTCCTCGCCCCAGCGCCAGTCGTCCAGCAGCCAGCCCACCAGCCAGTCGGCCTGGTGGCGCAGCAGCAGGCCCTGGGCGAGGCCCGCCTCCCGGGCCAGGGTCAGCAGCCGCAGGGCCCGGGCAAGGCTGCCGCTGCTGCTGGCGGCCGGATGGTCGGCCCACGCCCCGCTCTCCGCGGCCAGCAGGGTGGCGATGGCCCCGGCCTGCTCCGGACAGGCCTGGTGGTAGGGAAGGGCGTGCGCCAGGGGCGGCGGCAGCAGGCGGCCTCCTGGGCCGCAGGCCAGGAGCGTGCCGGAGGTGCCATCGATGGCGACGGCCGCCACCCGCCCGCACACCTGCTCGGGCACGGTGGCCAGCAGATCGATCAGCCCCTGACGCCAGGCCTCGGGATCCTCGAAGCGGCCCGGGTAGGGGGACTGCCGCTCCAGAACAGGGCTGGCGGGGTCTCCGCCGGGGGTCCCGGCGTCGGCCAGAACGGCCAGGCGCACGCCGCTGCTGCCGAGGTCAACCCCCAGATACAGCGCTGACACGGCTCGCCGTGGCCTGCTTCAGGGTGGCGGCGATGGCGGTCACGTCCTCCCAGGGGAGGTCGAGATCCTTGCGGCCGAAGTGGCCGTAGGCGGCGACGTCCTGGTAGAAGCGTCCGCCCCGCTGCTGGGGCAGTTCCCGCAGGCCGAAGGCTTCGATGATCGCGCCGGGGCGCAGGTCGAAGTGCTCCTGCACCAGGGCGGTGAGGTCGGCGTTGCTGAGGGCGCCGGTGCCGAAGCTCTCCACCAGGATGCTCACGGGCCGGGCCACGCCGATGGCGTAGCTGAGCTGCACCTCGGCCTTGTGGGCCAGACCGGAGGCCACCAGGGCCTTGGCCACGTAGCGGGCCGCGTAGGCGGCGGAGCGGTCCACCTTGGTGGGGTCCTTGCCCGAGAAGGCGCCGCCACCGTGGCGGGCATAGCCGCCATAGGTGTCGACGATGATCTTGCGACCGGTCAGGCCGGCGTCGCCCTGGGGGCCGCCCACCACGAACTTGCCGGTGGGGTTGACGTAGAAGCGCGTGCCCTCCGTGGAGGGCTTGAGGGGCAGGTCCGCCGTGGCGGGTTCCACCACATGAACCCAGAGATCGTCGCGGATGCGCTGCTGCACCGCCTTCTCGTCGCTGATGCCTTCCACCTCGGCGGTGTGCTGGGTGGAGATGAGGATCGTGTCGATCGCCACGGGGCGGTCGTTTTCGTACACCACGCTCACCTGGGTCTTGCCGTCGGGGAGCAGATAGCCGAGGCTGCCGTCATGGCGCACCTGGGCCAGCCGCAGCGCCAGCCGGTGGGCCAGGCTGATCGGCAGCGGCATCAGCTCCGGGGTCTCGTCGCAGGCGTAGCCGAACATGATGCCCTGGTCGCCGGCGCCCACCTTGTCGAGGGGGTCGCCGTCGTGGTCGTCGGCCTCATCCACACCCTGGGCGATGTCCGGCGACTGCTGGTCAAGGGCGATCAGCACGGCGCAGCTACGGGCATCGAAGCCGCCGGCACGGGCGCCGCTGTAGCCGATCTGCTCGATCACGCCCCGCACCAGGGTGTTGAAGTCGACGCGGGCGTTGGTGGTGACTTCCCCCGTGATCAGGCAGAGGCCGGTGTTCACCACGGTCTCGCAGGCCACCCGGCTGGAGGGATCCTGGGCCAGCAGCGCGTCGAGCACGGCGTCGCTCACCTGGTCGCAGATCTTGTCGGGGTGGCCTTCCGTCACCGATTCCGAGGTGAAGACGAAACGGCTCATAGGGGAATGGGGTCAGTCGATGGCTGAGCTTATTCCCACCGGTTCGCCGGTCCCGGCACCACGGCGAGCTCCCGCCAGTGGTCCAGCTGCAGGAAGGAGCCATCCAGCGCCACCGGTCGCCTCCAGCCCGCCCGGTAGCCCAGCACCACCGGCACCCCGGCGGCCCGCGCCATGCGCAGGTCGCTGTTGGCGTCGCCGACCAGGGCGCAGCTCCCCGCCGCCACGCCCAGTTCCTCGCAAAGACCGTGGATGGCGGCGGGGTCGGGTTTTCGGGGCTGATGCTCGGCGCTCCAGATGCCCTGCACATAGGCGGCCAGGTCGTGGGCGGCCAGGAAGGCCTCGATGCCCTCCACATGGTCGTTGCTGATCACGGCGCAGCGCACTCCCGCCTGGCGCAGGGCCTCCAGCAGCTGCCGCAGGCCGGGGGTGGGGGCTGGCCGCTGCTCACTCCCCTGGCCGTGCAGGGCATCGGTGCGGGCGAACACCGCCTCGGCCATGGCCAGGGCCTCGGGCCAGCCGAAGCCCACCTGGGCCAGGGCGGTGGCGGTGGCCACCAGGTTCTGGTCGCGGCTCCCCACCGCCATGGTGCCGGCCGGGTGGATCCCGTCGGCGGAAAGGCCGTAGGCGCGATGCAGCAGGGCGCCGAGGTCGTGGTGGCGCTCCGGATCGTCCTCGGCCTGGCCGGCCAGGGCCAGACAGTGAAAGACCCTGGCCTGGGCCAGGGCCTCGAGCATCGGTTCGCTGTGGCTCATGGTGCCGTCCTTGTCGAACAGCACCGCCTCCAGTACCCGATCCCCGCAGGGCAGCGGGGTGCCCCGCAGGGAAAGGTGAACCATCGTCAGGGAATCCGAGCCGTGCTCATTCGAGGGAGACACCCATGGGCTCACTGTCCTCGGCCTGCTCAAGCAGCATCTGCTTGTAGCGGGCGGCCATTTCCTCGGCCTTGTCGAACACCTTCTGGGGATCGCTGAGCATGTCGCCCGGTTCCGGCTCGAGGGCCTTGGTGGACAGGGAGATCCGGCCCCGCTCGGCGTCGAGATCGATGATCATCACCTTCATCTGATCGTTGACGTTGAGCACGGTGTGGGGGGTCTCGATGTGCTCGTGGCTGATCTCGGAGATGTGCAGCAGGCCGCTGACGCCGCCGATGTCGATGAAGGCGCCGTAGGGCTTGATGCCGCGGACGGTACCCAGCACCACTTCGCCCACTTCCAGGCGATTCATCTTCCGCTCCACCAGGGCGCGGCGATGGCTGAGCACCAGGCGGTTGCGCTCTTCGTCCACCTCGAGGAACTTCAGGGGCAGGAAGTCGGCCACGAGTTCCTCCTTGGCCTTGCGGGTGCTGATGTGGCTGCCGGGGATGAAGCCCCGCAGGCCCTCCACCCGCACCAGGGCGCCGCCGCGGTTGGTGGCGAACACCTCGCTGTAGATCGTGGCGTCTTCTTTCTGCAGCTGGCGCACCCGCTCCCAGGCCCGCTGGTACTCGATGCGACGCACCGACAGGGTGAGCTGGCCGTCCTCGTTCTCCTCGCTGAGGATGAAGAACTCGCGCACCTCACCGGGCTCGAGCACGTCGGAGAGATGCTCGACGCGGTTGATCGAGACCTCCTGCAGGGGCATGAAGGCGGCGGTCTTGGCGCCGATATCGATCATCGCGCCCTTGGATTCGAGGGCGAAGACGGTGCCGTTGACGACGTCACCGGGCTTGAAGTTGTAGTCGTACTTGCTGAGCAGGGCCGCGAACTCGTCCAGCGTGAAGCCCACACCGTCGCCGTCCCGTGCGCTGACCCGGCTGCTGGAGTCGTCGGCGCTGGGCACCTCTTCCGGGATCGCCAGATCGAGATCGGCTGTGGTCTCGATGTCGGCGGCCTCCTCGCTGCTGATCGGCGTGAGGGCCTCGAGGGTGTCGGCTTCGGAAGAAGGAGTGAGGGTCATGGAGCTGGGGCGGTCTGCCGGTGGCAGTGCGAAGGAACGGGATGGCTGCCCGCCTGCAGCGCACACCCGATCGATCACTCTATCAATGGACCGGCTCGCCGATCGGCTCGCGGGCCCAGCGCCGGGTTCAGCCCACCACCGCCAGCCGGGCCTTGGCCTTGCCGCGGCTGCCCAGCCCTTCGAGGGTGGCCACGAAATCGCTGACGCTCTGGAACTGGCGATACACGGAGGCGAAACGGACGTAGGCCACCTCACTCATCTCCCGCAGGCGCTGCAGCACCAGCTCGCCGATCTCATTGCTGCTCACCTCCCGGCCGACCCGCTGCTGCAGGGCCAGCTCGATGTCGTCGACAACGGCTTCGAGCCGGGCCGGCTCCAGACCCGTCTTCTCACAGGCCCTCAGCAGGCCGTGCAGCAGCTTGCTGCGGTTGAAGGTTTCGCGGCTGCCGTTGCGCTTGACCACAGTGATCGGAACGGTTTCGACCCGTTCGTAGGTGGTGAAGCGGAAATCACAGTTGAGGCACTCCCTCCGCCGCCGCACGCTGCGCCCGGAATCGGCGGCCCTTGATTCCAGAACGCGGCTATCGGTGTGTTGGCAGGAGGGACATTGCATCCCCGGGCACGCATCCAAGTGTTCGGAGTGTAAACAGCTACGCGCACAAAGAGAAGGGGTTGCCTCGCGGTTGGGGGCCGAAGCATGAAAAAACCCCCGGTTTCCCGGGGGCTGTATCAATCAGGAAGGCTGGTCACTTGCCGATTTTCGGGGGGTCGCGGAAGGCGATGGCGAAAAACAGCGTGGAAATGGCCAGGGCCAGGATCAGGATGTAGGCGAAGCTCTCCATGGGAATCCTCGGGGGGACTGGCGGTCAGCTGAGGGTGGAACCGGCCGGGGGCACGTAGCCCTCGGGCAGGCGCCGGGTGGAACGGTCGCCCAGTTTGGCGAACAGACCGAACTCCACCTGCTCGCCGAGATCGGGGTCGATACCGGCGAAGACATCACGGTAGAGGGTGCGGGCACCGTGCCAGATGTGGCCGAAGAAAAAGAGCAGGGCGAAGCAGGCGTGGCCGAAGGTGAACCAGCCGCGGGGGGAACTGCGGAAGGTGCCGTCGGAGTGGTAGGTCTCACGGTCGAACTCGAAGGCCTCGCCGAGCTGGGCCTTGCGGGCCAGCCGCTTGACATCCGCCGGGTCGGTGAAGGTCTGACCGTTGAGGGCACCGCCGTAGACGGTGGCCGTCACACCCTGCTGCTCGAAGGAGTACTTCGCCTCAGCCCGCCGGAACGGGATGTCGGCGCGGACGATGCCCTGGTCGTCCTGGAGCACCACCGGGAAGTTCTCGAAGAAGTTGGGCAGACGCCGAACTTCGAGATCATGGCCTTCCTTGTCGGTGAAGGCGATGTGGCCGATCCAGGAGGTGGGCAGGCCGTCCCCGTTGATCATCGGGCCGACACGGAACAGACCACCCTTGGCGGGGCTGTTGCCGACGTAGTCGTAGAAGGCGAGCTTCTCGGGAATGGCCGCGTAGGCCTCTTCCTTGGTGGCGCCGTTGTCGAGGGCGGTCTGAACGCGACGGTTGATCTCCGTCTTGAAGTAGCCCTGATCCCACTGGTAGCGGGTGGGGCCGAACAGCTCAACCGGCGTGGCGGCCGAGCCGTACCACATGGTCCCGGCCACGATGAAGGCCGCGAAGAACACCGCGGCGATGGCGCTGGCCAGCACCGTCTCGATGTTGCCCATGCGGAGGGCCTTGTAGAGGCGCTCCGGAGGACGGGTGGTGATGTGGAAGATGCCGGCGATGATGCCGACGATGCCGGCGGCGATGTGGTGCGCCACGATCCCGCCCGGGTTGAAGGGGTTGAAGCCCTCCGGTCCCCAGGCGGGCTGCACCGGTTCGAGGTGGCCCGTCAGGCTGTAGGGATCGGAGATCCACATCCCCGGACCGAACACACCGGTGAGGTGGAAGGCGCCGAAGCCGAAGCAGCCGAGACCGGCCAGGAGCAGGTGGATGCCGAAGATCTTGGGAAGGTCGAGAGCCGGCTCCCCGGAGCGGGGGTCCTGCCAGATCTCGAGATCCCAATAGGTCCAGTGCCAGATGGCGGCCAGGAAGAGCAGGCCGCTGAAGATGATGTGGGCGGCGGCCACGCCCTCGAAGCTCCAGAAGCCGGGGTCGACGCCGGTTTCACCGGTGACGCTCCAGCCGCCCCAGCTGCCTGTCACGCCCAGGCGGGCCATGAAGGGCATGACGAACATGCCCTGGCGCCACATGGGGTTGAGGACCGGGTCGGAGGGGTCGAAGATCGCGAGCTCGTAGAGCGCCATGGAGCCGGCCCAGCCGGCTACCAGGGCGGTGTGCATGAGGTGCACGGCCAGCAGTCGGCCCGGGTCGTTGATGACGACCGTGTGCACCCGGTACCAGGGCAATCCCATTGGGGGGTCAGGTCTGGGTTGACAGTTGCCGAAGCCGGTCGCCGGAGCGATGGCGGCTAAGGAGACGCTCGGTGATTACCGATCCGTGCTGGCGATGTTAAGGGTTGCGGGCAACGGCACGGGGCCCAGGTAACGGACCGCAACGGCGCGCCTCACAATGGGTACCGTCCTGTACCTGCAGAGGCTTCCGCCATGCCCGTGATCCGGTTCGTGCGTGAGCAGCGTGACGTGGAGTGCTACCCGGGCGAGAACCTCCGCGAGGTCGCCCTGCGCGAAGGCATCGAGCTGTACGGGCTCAAGGGTCGGCTGGGCAACTGCGGGGGCTGCGGCCAGTGCATCACCTGCTTTGTGGAGGTGGTGGAAGGAGGGGCGACCAACGCCCTCACGGAACAGACGGCGGTGGAGCAGCTCAAGCTCAGACGGCGTCCCCAGGGCTGGCGGCTGGCCTGTCAGGCTCTGGTCCAGAAATCGGTGATGGTGCTCACCAGGCCCCAGGTGGGACTCGCCGACCGGGAGGGCGACCTGGCCAGGGCCCGCACCCAGCCCCTGCCGGAGGGCCCCACCGCCTGGCCCGTTCCCCCCGCCGCCGAGGAGCCGGAGGGGGAGGTCGGCCCATCCGCAACGAGCGATGAAGGGGGCGTCCTTCCCGCCGATGGGCGGTGATACCTTCTCAGAACCTCTCCAGCAGTCATGGAAACCAACGACCTCGGCTTCGTTGCCAGCCTCCTGTTCGTTCTGGTTCCCGCCGTTTTTCTGATCATTCTCTACATCCAGACCAACAGCCGCCAGGGCGGCTGAGTCGGCCTCAGCGTGCCCGTCCCTCCGGCTCCCGCACCAGCAGCACCGGAGCCGGGGCGTGCACCCGGATGTAGTCACTGACCGAGCTGCCCAGCAGCTTGTCGAGATCCACCAGGGCCCGGGCCACGAGAGGCCTGCGGTCCTGGGAGGCGATCACCACCAGGTCCGCCTTCGCCTCCTCGGCGGCGGCGCACACCCCCCGGGCAATGTCGCCCGTGCGATGCAGGCCCTTCATCTCCACCCCGAAGCTGCGGGCCCGCTGGATCGCCTTCTGCAGCACGTCGTCTCCGGGGGTGCGCCCCCCGCGTGAGGGGGTGATGTCCTGGCGGGACACATGCACCCCGGTGAGGCTGCCGCCGGGAATGCCCTGCACCAGCTCACAGGCCAGCCGCAGGGCGTCATCGCCGACCCCGGTGCCGTCGATGGCCACCAGAACCCGGTTGATGGCCTTCACGTAGAGGTCGTCCCGCACCAGCAGCATGGGTCGGGTGGAGAGCTGGAAGACGTACTGGCTGGCGCTGTTGCCGAGGATCGACTGCAGCCGGCCCAGGCCCCGCGATCCCATCACGATCAGGTCGGCCTCCAGTTCATCGGCCACGTTGAGCACGGTCAGCTTGGCGTCGCCTTCCCGCACCAGGGTGTTGACCTCGCCGGGGCTGAGACCGAGACGCTCGATGGCCTCCTTGATCAGCACCTCGGCCTGCTGGCGGTGGCTCTCCAGATCCAGGCCCCCCTGCTCGGGAATCACGTGCAGCAGGTTGATCCGGGCCTGACGGCAGGGGGGGATGTCGCGCAGGATGCGGACCATCTCCTCCAAATGACCTTTGCCGGAATCGGCGATCAGCAGGTTGCGGAACACGGACGTCAAAGAGGCTCTGGATCAGCCTATGGCTGATCCTCTTTCCGCAGTCCCCCGTGGTGAAGACCGTGATGCAGCGCTCCGAAGCGGGCTGGTGGTGCCTGAACCGGCGGGTGTTGCCGCAGCACACCGATCACGCCGGCGTGATGTGGCACGGGGCCTATCTGGCCTGGCTGGAGGAGGCCCGCGTCGAGGCCCTGGCCCGGGCCGGCCTCCACTACAGCGACCTGTCGGCCCGTGGGCTGGAGCTGCCGGTGGTGGGCCTGCGCATCGATTACCGCCAGGCCCTGCTGCACGGTGACGCCGTCGCGATCCACAGCCGGGTGCTGCCGCGGGAGGGCGTGAAGCTTCCCTGGCACAGCCGCTTCCTGCGCCCGGATGGGGCGCTGGCGGCCGAGGCCTGCGTCGAGCTGGTGCTGGTGGATCTCTCCGGGGGCGCCTCCCAGCGCAGGCTGCAGCGGCGGCTGCCGCAGGACCTGGAGCAGGCCCTGGCCATCCTGCGGGCGGGACCGCCCGACACCAACCTCCGGTCATAGTACGCTTGTACTGCTGATCGGGTGCCGGCGCTGGCCATGGGGGATCTGGTGCAGGGGGCGTTCCCCCGCAGGGTGTCTCCGGTCTGGGACCGGCAACAGCGTCTGTGGTGGCTGCTCTGGAGCCGCTGCCCCGGCCTCGGTTGGCAGCGCCTGCGGGCCCTTGAGGCCGGCTGCGGTGGGCTGGCCTCCGCCTGGGGGGCTTCCGCTGCCGAGCTGGCGGCGGTGCCGGGTCTCGGTGAGGGGCTGGTGGCGGGGGTGGAGCGCTTCCGCCGCCGCTGGGGGCCCCGGCCCCTGGAGGCCTTCGCGCCCCGGTGCCGCTTCGGCCGCGGCGTGCTCGTCCCCGGTGATCGGGGCTGGCCCGGGGGCCTGGGGGAGCTGCAGCGGCCGCCCCTGCAGCTGTGCTGGCAGGGGCGGGGCAGCTTGTGGCCCCACCTGGGCCAGCGACGCTCGGTGGCGGTGGTGGGCACCCGCCGCCCGTCCCTGCATGGTCTCTCGATGGCCCAGGCCATCGGCGCGGCCCTGGCCGAGGCGGGCTGGCCCGTTGTGAGCGGACTGGCGGAGGGCATCGATGGGGCCGCCCACCAGGGGTGTCTGGCGGCCGGAGGGGCCCCGGTGGGGGTGCTGGGCACACCGCTGGGTCGCGCCTATCCCCTCCATCACGCGCTGCTGCAGAGCCAGGTGGCCCGTCAGGGTCTGCTGGTGAGCGAACTGGCCGAGGGTGCCGCTGTGCGTCCCGGCAGCTTCGCCGCCCGCAACCGCCTGCTGGTGGCCATGGCGGCTGCGGTGGTGGTGGTGGAGTGTCCGGTCGTCAGCGGGGCGCTCCACTCGGCCGAGCTGGCCTGGCAGCTGGAGCTGCCCCTGTGGGTGGTGCCCGCCGATGCCGGTCGGGCCTCGGCCATGGGCAGCAACCGGCTGCTGGCCAGGGGGGCCACACCCCTGCTCCTCCCCGCCGACCTGATCGACCAGCTGGGTCCCGGTCCCCTGGCCCGCCGCGGGCCAGGGTCGGCACCGCTTGGGGAGCCGGCGGACGCCGAGGCGATGGCGGCCGAGGGGCTGCTGGCGGCGGTGGGCGGAGGCGCCAGCCTCGAGCAGCTGAGCCTGGCGCTGGATCGCCCCATGGCCGAACTGATGCCCCGGCTGCTGGAACTGGAGCTGGCCGGGCGGCTGCGGGCCGAGGCGGGCCTGTGCTGGCGTCCCTGCTGAGGCCCTTGCCCCTGATTAGGCTCCCCCCATGGTTTCCCCGGCCGGCACCCCCCCGATCGCAACCCCGATCTCCGCCCCCCTGGCGCCCGGGCCCGAGGCCCTGACGGTCACGGGGGCGGAACTGCTCGAGTGGCGCCGCCGCCTGCTGGCCCGGGGCGGCGCCGCCGCCGACCTCGACTGGCTGCTGGATCTGGGCGGCGGGCTGCGCTGGAGCCAGCTTCAGTCGCTCTGGTGTCACCCGCAGGCCACCCTCCGGCTCGATCGTCCGCTGCAGGCACTCGAAGCCCTCTGGCACCGGCACCGGTGCACCCACGAGCCCCTGCAGTACCTGGTGGGCCGTTGCCCCTGGCGCGACCTGGAACTGCCGGTGGCCCCCGGCGTGCTGATACCCCGGCAGGAAACGGAGTTGCTGGTGGATCTGGCCCTGGAGCTGCGGCGGCAGGGCCGCCCCATCGCCTGCTGGGCCGACCTGGGCACCGGATCCGGCTGTCTGGCCATCGCCCTGGCCCGCAGCCTGCCCACCAGCCGGGGCTTTGCCGTCGAGGCGAGCGCCGAGGCCCTGGCCCAGGCCGGCGCCAACCTCGCCCTCTACGACCAGCAGCGCCAGGTCACCCTGCTGGCGGGCGACTGGTGGCAGCCGCTGGAGCCCTGGTGGGGCGGGCTGGATCTGGTGGTGAGCAACCCGCCCTACATCCCCAGCGCCACCCTGGCCGGCCTGGATCCGGTGGTGCGCGACCACGAACCCCGGCAGGCCCTTGATGGTGGTCCCGATGGGCTGACGGCCCTCCGCCCGATCGTGGCCGGGGCCCCGCAGGCGCTGGCCCCAGGCGGCCTGCTGCTGCTGGAGCACCACCACGACCAGAGCGAGGCGGTCGCCGAGCTGCTGCTTGCCGCCGGTCTGGTGCGCCCCGGGGTCCACGCCGACCTGGAGGGCCAGGCCCGCTTCGCCAGTGCCTGGAGGCCCGGCGCCTGATGAACGGACCCGCCGATCTGGCCAGGTGCCTGGCGGCCGGAGAGGCCGTCCTGTTCCCCACCGACACCCTGCCGGCCCTGGCCTGCAGGCCCGCGTCTGCGGCCCTGCTCTGGCGCCTCAAGCAACGGCCCGCCGACAAGCCCCTGATCCTGATGGGGGCCGACCTGCCCCAGCTGATCGCGGTCCTCGCGGTGTCCTGGCAGGAGGCCTGGCTGGAGCAGGCCCTCTCCAGCTGGCCCGGGGCCGTCACCCTGGTGCTGCCGGTCAGCGGAGCCCTCACCGACCATCTCCACCCCGGTGGCACCAGCCTCGGCCTGCGCGTGCCGGCCTGCGAGCGGGCCCGGGAACTGCTGCGCCTCAGCGGCCCCCTGGCCACCACCAGCGCCAACCGCTCCGGTCAGCCTGCGGCCACCACGGCGGCGGAGGCCGCCCTCCAGTTTCCGGGGCTGGCCCTGCTGGAGCCCCTGCCCTGGCCCCCGGGGTCGGGCCAGGCCAGCACCGTCCTGGCCTGGCGGGGGGAGGAGCGCACCGACGACCCCTGGGCGGTGCTCCGCCCAGGGGCCGCCCCGGCGCCGGGCGCGGGAGGGGCCTGATGCTGCCGCTTCTGCTGGTGGTGCTGCTGGGGGTGTCCCTCAGCCACTGGCTGCTGGTGCCCCTGGTGCATCTGGCCACCCCCGTCTTCGATCTGGGCTGGGTCGGCTGGCTGCTGCTGGCCCTCGGCCTCTGGCTGTTGGCCGGCGCCTGATGGCCCCCCGCTGACGCGCCCCCCGCTGACGCGCCGCCCGCCCGGCGGCCGCCCGGGGCCGGCCGGCACCTAGCCTCCCCAGCGATTCCCCCGGCATCGCCCTTGCCCGCGGCCGGTCCCGTTGTCCAGCGCCGATGGAGGCGTGCCCGACGCCCCCATGACCCTTCCCCCCGCCGGTGATCCCGGCCTGGCCGCCTTCGGCTCCAGCCTCACGGCCATCACCCTGGCCGAGCTGGGCGACAAGACCTTCTTCATGGCCCTGATCCTGGCGGCCCGCCATCGTCCGCGCTGGGTGTTCCTGGGTGCCTTCGCCGCCCTCAGCCTGGTCACCCTGCTCTCCCTGGGCATGGGGTATGGCCTCAGGGAGTGGCTGCCCCCGACCGTCGTTCCCTGGCTGGCGGCGGCCCTGTTTCTGGGGTTCGGCGTGAAGCTTCTGGTCGATGCCTCCCGCCTCCCGGCCGATGCGGCGACGGAGGAGGCCCATGAGGCCGAAGCGGCCATCGATGCGGCCGAAAGCGACGGCAGTGTCAGGGGTCCCGGCGCCGTGATCTGGGAGGCCTTCGTGCTGGTGTTCCTGGCCGAACTCGGCGATCGCACCCAGTTCGCCACCATCTTCCTGGCGGCGGCCCCCGCCTTCACCTTCGCCGGCCTGCTGGCCGGCACCCTCCTGGGCCATGCCCTGGTCACCTTGCTGGCGGTGGGCGCGGGCCAGTGGATCGGCGGCCGGATCAGCGAGCGGGTCCTGTATCGCCTCAGCGGCGGCCTGTTCCTGGCCTTCGGGCTCCTGTCGATCCGGCAGGCGATCGGTTAAGTGCCCCTCAGCGGCTGGCGGGCTGCTGCAGATCCCAGCGGAACAGGCCCCGCAAGGTGGGCTGCTGGAACGGTCCCTCCTCCATCGTCGGGGTGAAATCCACCCGTTCGTTGACCGGGACCGTCAGGGGGCGCTCCGGCGGGCCGACGGCCGGCAGCGTTTTCGCCCCAGCGGCTGGCTCCGGGCCGCTGGGATCGGCGTAGCGGGTGCGGATGCCGGGACTGCCCAGGATCTTCGCGCCGGAGCGGGCCGGTGCCGCCTCCCGCTCGACAGGGGCCGGCGGCAGCGGCGGTGGCGGGCCCGGTGGGACCTGGGCCAGGGCCCCCGGCAGGGCGATCAACCCTGCCACCAGCCAGGTGTGGCTCGCCATGGCCTCCCGTGCGCTGTGCTGGGCCGATGGTAAGGGCGATGGCGGCGCCCATCCCCTGGCAAGCCGGCTAACGGATTTGAACCGATGGCCTTCGCTTTACAAAAGCGCTGCTCTACCACTGAGCTAAGCCGGCAAGGGCCCTTGGCCCGGACCAGCCTATCCCTGGGCCAGGGCCCAGAGCAGCAGCTGGGTGCGGCTGCGGCAGCCGGTCTTGGCCAGCAGATGGGAGACGTGGCTCTCCACCGTGCGCGGACTCAGCACCAGCTGGGCGGCGATGAGGCGGTTGCTGTCGCCCCGGAGCAGCAGGTCGAGGACCCGCTGCTCCGCCGGGGTGATCGCCACCGGGAACGCTTCGGCCAAGGCCTGCCATCACCGCACTGCCTGCAGGATTCCCGCCGGCCGTCTCCCGGGCGACGGCGTCTCAGTCGGGATCGGCGGGGGAGGGCTCTTCGGCCGGTTCGCTGGCCAGGGGAACGGCCAGCTCCTGCGGGGCGGGTTCAGCATCGGGGGCCTGGGCCACGCCCACGGCAGCGGCCGCCGCCACCAGGGCCGGCAGGGGGCGGGCCCGCTTGATCGGCAGGTTGGCCACCAGGGCGGTGACCCGATCCTCGGTTTCGAGGCTCACGTCCCCTTCCTCCAGGTCGATCTCCACATACCGCTGCACCACCTCGAGGATCTCGCGGCGCATCTGCTCGAGCAGCTCGGGGTTGAGATCGCTGCGGTCGTGGGCCAGCACCAGCTGCAGCCGCTCCTTGGCCATGGTCCCACTGGGTTTCTGGCGCCCCAGCAACCGTTGGAGGAAATCGAACAGGGTCATGGTGCTCAGAAGAGACCGGTGGTTTTGCGGATCTTGTTCATCAGCCGGGCGCGCAGGCCCCTGCGGGCCTTGGAGGGATCCTCCAGGGGAACGTCCTCGCCCCGCAGGCGCCGGGCGATGTTCTGGTAGGCCTTCGCGGCGGGAGATCCGTTGCCATTGAGGGTGAGCGGTTCCCCCCGGTTGGTGGACACGATCACCTGCTCGTCCTCCACCACCAGGCCCACCAGGGGCAGGGCCAGGATGTCGGTGACGTCATCGACACCCAGCATCTCCTGGCTGGCCATCATCTTGGGCCGCACCCGGTTGAGCACCAGCTGCACCGGTGCCACCCCCCGGGTGTTGAGCAGGCCGATCACCCGGTCGGCATCCCGCACGGCGGACACTTCCGGCGTGGTGATCACGATCGCCTCGCGGGCCGCAGCGGCGGCGTTCTTGAAGCCGTCCTCGATCCCCGCCGGGCAGTCGATCAGAACGAAGTCGGCCCGCTCCGCCACCATGGCGACGATGCGCTGCATGTCCTCGGGGGTGAGCCACTCGAGCATCCGGGGATTGCCGGCGGGCAGCAGGGCCAGATTCGGCTCCTGCTTGTGCTTCACCAGGGCCTGCTCCAGCCGGCAGGTTTCGGCCAGCACCTCCTGGGCCGTGTAGACGATCCGGTTTTCCAGGCCGAGCAGCAGATCGAGATTGCGCAGGCCGAAATCGGCATCGAGAACGACGGTGCGCTCCCCCAGCCGGGCCAGGGCGATCCCCAGGTTGGCGGTGAGGGTCGTCTTGCCGACGCCCCCCTTGCCAGAGCAGATGAGAATGATGCGAGGGGAGGCTGATGTCACGGCGTCCACGGGCGTCGGCGCAGGCTAATCCCACCGGGCGGAACGGCTGTGCCAAGGCCCCGAACTGCCGCTAGAAAGGCCCATCCCTTCCACGCCGCGATGACCACTGCCCCCCACCGGCCCCAGAGGCTGCTGGTGATGCCCGACGACGGTGTGGATGCGGTGGTCGCCCTGATCGAGACCGCCAGCGAGCAGCTGCTGCTCAAGCAGTTCAAGCTGCAGTCGGAGGCGGTGGAGGAGGCCCTGCGGCGGGCCCGGGAGCGGGGGGTGGAGGTGCGGGTCATGCTCAACCCCCACACCTCCGGTGGCGACCGCTGGAACGACGAGGCCTTCGCCCGCCTCCAGGGCTGGGGCATCGACACCGCCTGGACCAGCGAGGCCTTCCCGGTGACGCACGAGAAATCGATGGTGGTCGACCGGCACACCGCCCTGGTGGCCACCTTCAACCTGGCCGACAAATACTTCACGGAGACCCGCGACTACGGGGTGCTCACCTACAACCCCGCCGTGGTGGCCCAGGTGACCGCCGGTTTCGAGGCCGACTGGCAGCGCGTCTTCTTCCAGCCCGACCTGGGGGTGGGCCTGGTGTGGAGCAGCGCCCACAGCCGCGGTCAGATGGCCCGCATCGTCGATGCCGCCACCCGCACGCTCTGGATCCAGCACCCCAAGTTCGTCGATGCGGTGATCCTCGAGCGGATCATCAGCGCCCGGGAGCGGGGGGTGAAGGTGCGGGTGCTGTGCGGCGGCAAGCACGGCATCAGCGACTGGGACATCTATGACACCTTCTCTTCCCTGCGGGTGATGCAGCGCTTCGGCGTCAAGGTGCGGCGCCAGCAGCGGCCCAAGCTGCACGCCAAGCTGATCCTGGTGGATGGGGCCTTCGCCCAGACGGGCTCGATGAACATCGACCGCAGCGCCTTCGATCTGCGCCGCGAACTGGGCATCGAGAGCGATGCCCCCGAGGTGGTGGCGCGGCTGCGGGAGATGTTCGAGACCGACTGGGAGAACGCCGAGAAGTACAACGCCCCCGATCCCCTCCACCCCAAGTATCACGAGGAAGGGGAACTGCCTCCGGATCCCCATTTCGTCCATGACTGAGTCCCCCGCCCCCGCCCCCACGGCCGCTCCGCCCGGGCTGGGGCAGCTGTTCACGGGCATGCTGATGGTGGCCCTGTCCGCCTTCGGTGGCGGCCTCTCGGCCTGGAGCCAGCGGATCATCGTCGAGCAGCGCCGCTGGATGAGCAACGAGGAGTTCCTCACCGGACTCACCGTGGCCCGGCTCTTCCCCGGCCCCAACCAGATCAACATGGCGGTTTACGTCGGCACCTTCTTCCGCGGCCTGCCCGGGGCCCTGGCGGCCCTGGCGGGGATGCTGCTGGTGCCCTTCACCCTGCTGATGGCGATCGGGCTGCTCTATTTCCAGTTCCACAGCCTGCCGGCCCTTGATCGGGTGCTGGCGGGGGTGGTGGCGGCGGCGGCGGGGATGGCCCTGTCGATGGGCTTCAAGATCCTCGACGAGTACTGGAAGGATCCGATGGCCCTGCTGCTGGCGGCGGTCACCTTCGTGCTGATGACGTTCTTCCATGTGCGGCTGGTGCCGCTGGTGCTGGTGGCCGGCCCCCTGGCGATGGCCTGGTACTGGCCGCGGCGGTCCCAGCCCGGGCCCCCGGCCGGAGAGCCGCGCTGATGCCGGCCCTGCTGCTGGCGGCCGCCGCCGAGGCGGCCAGCTGCGCCCCGATGCGGCTCAACGATCTCGGCCACCTGCTGCAGGTGATGGGCACCTTTCTTGGCCTGTCGCTGTTCTCCCTGGGGGGCGGCAACACCCTGCTGGCCGAGTACCACCACCTCAGCGTCGTCGAGTACTGCTGGCTGCGGCCCGCCCAGTTCGCCGACCTCTACGCCCTGGCCGAGGCGGCCCCTGGCCCCAGTTCGATGATCGTGGGGCTGCTCGGCATGGGGGCCGGCTGGCCCGAGGGGCCCGGCTGGGCCCTGTTGAGTGCCTACGGCGCCGAGATCGCCATCCTGCTGCCCTCCACCCTGCTGATGGTGGTGGCCTGCCTCAGCTGGAACCGGCTGCGGGAGTCCCCCTGGCGGGTGGCCTTCGAGCGGGGCCTGGGCCCGATCACCCTCGGCATCCTGTTCGCCGTGGGGGTCAAGATCCTCCAGACCGCCGACACCAACGCCCCCGGGGTGGTGGTGTCCCTGCTGGTGTGCGTGCTGATGCTGCGTACCCGGATCTCGCCGCTGTGGTTCATGGCGGTGGCCGGCGGGCTCGGGGCCTTCGGCCTGATCAACCGCTGATCCCCTCTCAACCGCTGAAGTCGGGCGCCGCCGGATCGATCCGGATCTCCCCCTCCACCAGCGTGGCCTGCTCGGCCAGCCCCGGCGGCGGCAGACCCTCGGGGCCCCGGGCCACCACATCGGCGATGCGCAGCTGCAGGGGCCGCAGCTGCAGGGCCACGATGCGCGCCTCCCGGTTTCCGCTGACACCGGCATGGGCGACGCCCCGCAGCCGCCCCCACACCAGGACGTTGCCGGCGGCGCTGATCCGGGCGCCGGGGTTCACATCCCCCAGCAGCAGCACCGAAGCCTCCCCCTGCAGATGGTCACCGGCGCGCAGGGTGCCGCGATGGACCAGCAGATCGGCCGCGGGTGCCCCCGGGGCCGCGGCGGGTGGCGCCGGCCGCGACGGGCCCGGATCGGTGTCGAGGCCGAGGGCGGCGGCGGCCACCAGCGTTTCCGGCCGGCGGCTGGCGACGCGCACCAGTTCCAGCTGCCCCGAATCCAGCAGCTCCTGCAGCTGGCGCAGGTCCGGCAGCCGCAGCAGCCAGCGACCCGCCTCCAGCACCACGGGGCCCGCCGGCGGCAGGTGGCTGCCGAGGGCATAGCGCACCTCCTCGAGGGCACTGGCGGATCCCTCCTCGGCCGGCAGCCGCAGCAGGTGGGGCTGCTGGCCATCGATCGCCTGGATCAGTGCGGCTGCCACGACGATGCCCTGCGGTGCAGCGAACCTAGAGGCCCCGCCGGCCGGCGTCGTCCTGCCGCCGCACCGCCAGGGTCTCCCGCAGCGCATCGCTGACCCGGGCCGGATGGATCAGCCAGGCCATGTCAACCGTCTGGCAGAGGCTGGCCACCAGGGGCGAGCGCTGCTCAAGGGCCTGCAGCCGCTGGCCGTCCCAGAGGCGCAGGCCCCCGGAATAGGGGTGATAGCCCCGGCTCTGGCGCTGCTCCAGGGCGCAGCATCCGTCCGCCACCAGGCCGGCGCGTTCGCACAGCCCCCGTGCCACCGCCAGCAGTTCGATCCGGCTGGCCGGGGAGAGGTCGCTGACGTCGGTGGCCTTGGGCAGGCGCCGCTCCAGCAGCCGCCCGCAGGGATCGGCCAGCTCCTCGGGCCCCTCCTCCCGCCAGCGCACCAGGTGGTAGCCGGTGCGGATGTCGTCGTTGGCCAGGTAGCTGTCCAGGTCGAGGTGATCCCGGTCCCACAGCCAGCGGGCCATGGTGGCGTCCGCCCAGACCAGGCCCGGGCCGAGCCTGCGGGCCACGCTGATCACCCGGTTGAGCAGCCAGTTGCAGACGATGTTGAGCCGGTGGTTGTAGACGCTCCGGTACATCAGATGGCGCACCACCAGGTAGTGCTCCACCGCCATCAGGCCGCGGGGGTGGAGGGCCAGATCCCCGTCGGGCGCCAGGGTGAGGCTGGCGAGGATCCGCTCCAGATCCAGCTGGCCGTAGCGGGTGCCGGTGCTGTAGCTGTCGCGCAGCAGGTAGTCGAGCCGGTCGCAGTCCAGCTGGCTGCTCACCAGCGCCTTGATCGCCCGGTTCGGGTGGCGGCCGTGCTCAAGCAGATCGGCCACCAGGGCGGCCCGGCCCGGGGCGCCGTCATCGAGGCGGTCCCGCAGGGCGGGATGGTCGCGGATCAGCCGGCCCGACCAGGTCTCGTGCCGCAGGCCGAACATCTCCTCGCCGGAGTGGCTGAGGGGCCCGTGGCCCACGTCGTGCAGCAGGGCGGCGGCATAGAGCACGTCCCGGTGCCGGGACAGGGAGGGATCGAGCCGCTCCAGCTGCTGCAGGGCCAGCCGCGCCACCGCCAGCACCCCGAGGGAATGGGTGAAGCGGCTGGATTCGGCCCCGTGAAAGGTGAGGTAGGCGGGCCCCAGCTGGCGGATGCGCCGCAGCCGCTGGAAGGGGGCGGTGTCGATCAGGTCGATCGCCAGGGCCTCGGCCGGATCCTGGCGATCCAGGCGGATCGCCCCATGGAGCGGATCGTGGTATGTGCGCTGGCTCATGGGACCGGGGCCGACAGACCGGCGACCAGCAGCCCGGCCGCCTCCTGCAGCCAGCTGTCCCTTTCCCCATCGGGCTCCAGCGGCTCCGGCTGGGGCAGGCTCACGTCCGGTTCGATGCCCTGGTTCTGGATGTCGCGACCGCTGGGGGTGAGGTAGCGGGCCACGGTCACCGCCAGGCCGCTGCCGTCACTCAGGTTGATCAGGGTCTGGATCAGCCCCTTGCCGAAGGTGCGGCTGCCGGCCAGGCGCGAGCGGCCGCTGTCCTGCAGGGCCCCGGCCAGGATCTCGCTGGCGCTGGCCGTGCCGGCGTTCACCAGGGTGAGCATGGGGCCGCCATACAGCTGGCCGGGAGCCGCCTGCTGCCGGTCAGCGATGCCGCCCCGGTCCTGGGTCTCCACGATCGGGTCGCCGTTGAGCAGTCCGTCGGCCACCGCCAGCCCTGCTGCCACCAGGCCCCCGGAGTTGTTGCGCAGATCCAGGATCAGCCCCTCGATCGGCCCGCTGCCCCCGGGGGCGCACAGGGCGGCCAGGGCGGCCCGCACCTGCAGGGGCACCGGCTCGCTGAACTGGGTGATCCGCAGGTAACCGAGGCTGTGGCCCCCGCTGAGCAGGCGGTGGCTCCGGACCGGCTGCAGATCCACCTCGCGGCGATCGAGCAGCACCTCGCTCTCCTGTCCCGATGGCGCGCGCAGGGCCACGAGCACGTCGCTGCCGGCGGGTCCCCGCAGCCGGGCGGCGGTGCCGTCCAGCCCCAGCTCCTCAGCCGATGTGCCGTTCACCCGCAGGATCTCGGTGCCGGAAACGATCCCGGCGTCGGCGGCGGGGGAGGCGTCGAGGGGGGCGATCACCACGATCCGCTGGTCCCCCGCCCGCCGGCCCAGTTGCAGTCCCACACCGGTCACCCGCCCCTGGGTGCTGGAGCGCAGGGTGGCGAACTCCTCCGGGCGCAGCATCCGGCTGTAGGGGTCGTCGATGGGGGCCAGCATCGCCTCGATCGCCGCGTAGGCCTCCAGCGAGCTGCTGATCGGCTGCTCCAGGGTCTTCTGGCGCAGGCGCCGCCACTGCACCGCCTCCAGCTGAGCCGGATCGACATAGCTCTGGTTCACGAGCCGCCAGGCCTCCACCACCAGCTGCTGGGCATCGTTGAGCGCCAGCGCCGCTGCGGGCATGCCGAGCGGCAGGCACAGCAGCAGGCAGAGCCCTGTTGCAAACCATTGAGCCGGCAGGGAGCGGCGGGCCGGGTCTCTCACGGGGGGGTCAGAACGATCGGTAGACTCTCGCAACCCAAGCCCCCCGCTGCATGGCGAACTCGTCCACCGGCGCCAAGTCGTCCCCGATCTATGACTGGTTCGAGGAGCGCCTGGAGATCCAGGCCATTGCCGACGATATCTCCGCCAAGTACGTCCCCCCCCACGTCAATATCTTCTATTGCCTGGGCGGCATCACCCTGGTCTGCTTCCTGATCCAGTTCGCGACCGGGTTCGCGATGACCTTCTACTACAAGCCCACGGTGGTGGAGGCCTACAGCTCGGTCCAGTACCTCATGACCGACGTCAGCTTCGGCTGGCTGATCCGCTCGGTGCATCGTTGGAGCGCCAGCATGATGGTGCTGATGCTGATCCTGCACGTCTTTCGCGTGTACCTCACCGGCGGGTTCAAGCGTCCCCGAGAGCTCACCTGGGTCACCGGCGTCACCATGGCCGTGATCACCGTGTCCTTCGGGGTCACCGGCTACTCCCTCCCCTGGGACCAGGTCGGCTACTGGGCCGTAAAGATCGTCAGCGGCGTCCCCGCCGCCGTCCCCGTGGTGGGCGACTTCATGGTCGAGCTGCTGCGCGGCGGTGAGAGCGTCGGCCAGTCCACCCTGACCCGCTTCTACAGCCTCCACACCTTCGTTCTGCCCTGGTTGCTGGCGGTGTTCATGCTGATCCACTTCCTGATGATCCGTAAGCAGGGCATCTCCGGCCCGCTCTGAACCCCGTTCTTCCCCTTAGTCTTCTTCCACCGGTCACCAGCGCTCCGAGCTCCCACCATGCACATCCTCAAGAAGCCTGACCTCACCGATCCCAAGCTGCGGGCCAAGCTGGCCAAGGGCATGGGGCACAACTACTACGGTGAGCCGGCCTGGCCCAACGACCTCCTCTACATCTTTCCGGTGGTGATCCTCGGAACGATCGCCTGCCTCGTCGGCCTGGCCGTCATGGATCCGGCGATGCTGGGCGATCGGGCCGACCCCTTCGCAACCCCGCTGGAGATCCTGCCGGAGTGGTACCTCTACCCGGTGTTCCAGATCCTCAGGGTCGTCCCCAACAAGCTGCTGGGCATCACCCTGCAGACGATGGTTCCCCTGGGTCTGATGCTGATCCCCTTCATCGAGAGTTTCAACAAGTTCCAGAACCCGTTCCGCCGTCCCGTGGCCATGGGTGCCTTCCTGTTCGGCACCGTGTTCACCATCTACCTGGGCATCGGCGCCTGCCTGCCCATCGACAAGTCCCTCACCCTGGGTCTGTTCTGAGTCGTCGGTCGGCTTCCGCCACCACCCTCCATACCCTTCAAGCCGCGAGCGATCGCGGCTTTTTTGTGCCCGTTTTCCGGCAGCCCCTGTGAACGTGGGCCTGGATCTCGTCTTTGGCGCTCTGTCCGACAGGTCGTCCCCATGCCTGGGGGAGTCCACAGGCCTGAGGCACGTCCCTCAGGGACAGCTGGCAGCGTCGCTGACCCTGATCCGGTTGTGCAGCCTGCCATCGCAGCAGCGCTCGGATGGAGCCCACCAGGGCGCCGATGCCGTGCTCCGGTTGCTCACCAGCCAGCCGCTCCAGTCCGTCCTGCCGCTCGGGGAGCAGCTCTGCTGGGTCCACCCTCGTCCCTGGGGCCGTCCCTGGGGCTGCTCCGATGTGGTCCTGGCCCCGGCTGGGCAGGCAAGGCACCACTGATGTGGGCCCTCCCCCAGGCCTGCCCGCCCCAGGTGATATGATTTTGGACTGCGCCCCAGAGAGCGAGAGCGAGAGCTCGAGCGGGGGGCAGGCTTACGGGATCGAGAGGCGCGAGCCGACGGTGTTGTAAGTTTTCTGAGTCGCCGGGAGGCGACGCGCCGCGAGAGCCCCGGAAGGGGTGGAGCGGTCGAACCTGGACAACCAAAAAAGTTTAGGAACTGACGCTTCCACTGCGTCGGTTGCTGCGGAAGGAGTGGATCAGTTGCGGGAGACCGTAGGTGGTTGCTTCGGAAGTGCCTGTGTCCTTCGCTACCGCGGAGGAACCGGCAAGGCAACGGACGAAGAGCGGTGGAGGTGTGAGGTCCCGTCAAAAGAAACAAGCGACGGGTCAAAGCGATCAAGGAGCCGAGGTGCGTTCTCACGACGCGCCGAGGTTTGGAGAGGCGCCATCAAGCCGGGAGCGATCCCGCCGAGTGATCTCGCAAGAGAGAGCCGACGATTGGTGGAAGGCCCTTTGAGCGTGAGACCGGTTGCGAACCGGATCTGAGATTCGGGAAAGTCACGTGTCGTGGCCCGGTGCTGCCCGCAAGGGGAGCGAGGCTCTCTGAAAGGAGAGCAGACCGGAAAGCGAGAGGTGCACTCTTTGAACCCAGCGCGAGAGCGTTGGTGGCCCCGACATTGTCGTAGACGCCAGTCTGCGGGGATGGCTAAAGGCAAATCCAGCTGAGGGAAGCGAGAGCTTGCCAAGAGGGTTGGATCTACAACGGAGAGTTTGATCCTGGCTCAGGATGAACGCTGGCGGCGTGCTTAACACATGCAAGTCGAACGAGCCTTCGGGCTAGTGGCGGACGGGTGAGTAACGCGTGGGAATCTGCCCTCAGGAGGGGGATAACGGCCGGAAACGGCCGCTAATACCCCATATGCCGGGAGGTGAAATGAATTTCGCCTGAGGATGAGCCCGCGTCTGATTAGCTAGTTGGTGGGGTAATGGCCCACCAAGGCGACGATCAGTAGCTGGTCTGAGAGGATGATCAGCCACACTGGGACTGAGACACGGCCCAGACTCCTACGGGAGGCAGCAGTGGGGAATTTTCCGCAATGGGCGAAAGCCTGACG
>Ga0194130_10002177_pt1 | contig 28916 bp, 19 predicted proteins | sample TA2KigsurfametaG_FD_160084 | JGI IMG/M metagenome (GOLD analysis project Ga0194130, IMG submission 160084) | Freshwater microbial communities from Lake Tanganyika, Tanzania - TA2015050 Kigoma 12 surface | ecosystem: Environmental > Aquatic > Freshwater > Lake | place: Tanzania: Lake Tanganyika...
CATAACAGCTTTGCCCAACGGACTTGACACACTACTGAGTAATCACGCCCAGTCTGTGTTTCTAGACGGATTGCAATCGGCGGAAGACTTGCGATTGCGTTTCAGCGGCCACACTGGCGTATTGGGACTGTCTGGACTCACTTGGGTCACGGATCTGCAGGCTGCCGATTTATCTGAACACAGTGGGGCCACATACCTGAACGGGTTAATTCACTTGACAGCGTCCCAAGCGAACTCACTCAGTCAGATCACTGGTCGAGTGGAGTTAGACTCACTCAGTACACTTGGCCCAGAACTCGCCGAACCCCTGTGTCGTCATCGAGGTGGTCTCTCTCTAAATGGTGTAGCGGTGCTGAGCGATGATGTCGCTGATATTCTCACGAGTCATGTCGGTCGCTTAGAATTGGATGGCGTAAGCGACTTAACTATTCGTCAAGCAATCAGTCTCTCGAGACATAACGGCGAAATCTCCCTGGTCGGGCTGCACCCCCATCAGGAAAATGGTGTTTGGGACGTGCTACGGCGTTCGCCAACGATAGAGCTTTCGTTAGCGACGGCTTAGTTATTAATTTCTCGTCACTACAACCGTACACACCAGCGACCAGTCCCCGAACGGAGACGAAAACGCTTCACAAAATTCGGCGTAAGAATAATTCCCTGTTACATTTACCCGCAGTTTCGGACCTTTCTGCAACAGAATGAGCAGCTCAGCTGTCGGCGGAAATTGGTCTGGGCACCCACGGGTGTCCTCGGTAAGCATGGTTTTACCGAGAACAACTCTTACCCCGAAGGAGCACCCCGATGGCTGCATGGACAATGCCCACAACAAAAGGCGAATGGTGTGAATTTCTCACCAGTGTTCTGGACCGAAGGAGCCGGAAATATCTTTTTACGATCATTCCGGGAATGCTGCTGGGATGGGGCCGCAGAACTGCGTCCTGCTGGCTCCGCGCTGCCGGTGTTTCGGATGACTGGCAGGATCACTACTACTTTCCACAGACACTGGCCCGCAAGGCAAAGCACGTCGCCAAACAATTGTTGCATGTGGCTGTCCGACAGATTCCCGTCAGTCGTGTTGGTGCGTTCAACAAGCACGCTCTGGATGACTCGCCGACAAAGCGGTACGGACCGAAGGTGCAACTGCTTGGCATGCACCACAATCGGACACCCGGGCCAGCCGGTTCCGACTTCCTGTACGGCCATGTCTGGGTGACCAACAGCTGGCTCATGAAGCATCCAAAGTGAGGCTGCATTGGAATGCCTTTGCTGGCTTTGATGTATGTCCGCCAGAAGGATCTGCAGATCCTCGAAAGAAGTGGCAAGGGCCCGTGGAAGTTTCGCACAAAACTGGAACTGGCTGCCGAGCTTGTGGAATGGTCCGTTACGCTGTTGAAAAGGTGGTTTCGGAAACGTGTTATGGTGGTCGCCGATAGGGCGTACGCTAAGCGAACTTTTCTGAACCGAGTGCAGGCCACGGGGGCTGTGGTGGTGAGCCGCCTGAGAAAAGACGCGGCGCTGTTTGATGTCACTGTAGTCGCCAAACGTCCGTGCAGGGACCGTCCGCGCACGTATGGGAGGAATCAGATCTCGATGGCACATAGCGGCGGACGTCGACATGGCTGGACGACGAATCGGATGGTGTTGTACGGGAAGGAACAGACGGTCATTTTCAAGACGTTTTTGGCAACGTACGCTCCGGCGGATGGCGTGATCCGAGTCGTGATCGTGGGTTGAACTGTTTTCCAACTGTTCGGCAGAGTGGGTCGCTTTCTTCTGCACGGACCCAAATGTGTCGCCGGAGATGATTAAAGAAAGCTTGGCCGACCGTTCGGCCACAGAACAGAAGTTCCATGACGTGCAGGAAGTGCATCGTGCGGGCGAGCAGCCGGCCCGAAACGTTTGGTGCAATGTCGCCTGCTGGAACCTGTGTCTCTGGCTGCTCACAATGATGGAGTCATAGCCATGGAGGCGTTCAGGGACCACATTGACGCAGCGGGATGACCGTCCATGCGATGACCCAACTCGTCGCCCCAGTCACGCAGATCGCCTGAACACACTGAAAAAACAGACGCTTTGCGAGACATTTTCCGCACTGCGTCGCCGCCAACGTGCTGCTCGAAAAATCCAGCGTCTGTGTCAGGCGCTGGCCAGACTGGTCAACTGAACTATGGAATTGTCAGAAAGTGCAGGTATGACCGAGGCCCAACAACTAACGCACTGCAAAAATCTTTTGGGGTTTCGCTTGACAACCTGAACGCGGTGCAAATACTTTCGTGGCACTTCTGACATGTCTTTTTAAAGGCCCATGAGGAGGAGGAGCGAGAATCATGAGTGGACACCTGACGCCGGAAGAACGACGAGAGATGTTGAAAGATGGAGTGGGTTCTTTCTTAGCCCACAAGGAGGCTTAACGAACCGCTCGTGAAAAATTTGATCAGCAACAAAAGTGCGTGGAGGAGGGCAAATATTTGGAGAGTGGGGTGCGTCTCGTCGAATCAGTGTACCAGACAGTTAAATCCGAGCTCCTTCGGCAGGATGCGGAGGAACGGCTGAAACAAGCGGTGGACGGCAGAGACAATTCGAGAGACAATTCGAGAGACAATTCGAGAGACAGTTCGAGAGACAGTTCGAGAGACAATCGAAGGTAGGTTGTCTGGGTAGGGTTCAATAGCGGCTCTCTTCGAGTCACCAAGCGGAGTAAGACGAATGTTGACGGCGGGGTTTTATGCTACCAGAGAGCGTCTTCGTTGATTTGTAAGGTGATGCGCGTATTTCCGCACCTTATAGGTAAGCTACACTTGCGGACATCTCTGTAACAGAATGAGCAGCAAATCCGTCGGCGGAAATTGGTCTACGCAGCCATGGGGGTCCTTGGTAAAAATTGTTTTACCAAGACCGGACTCTCTCCCCCGTTTTACGGGGGTGAGGGGAGTATTAGTGATCAGTCGTCTGTGGTCGGTCGAGTTTCAGGGAGCTCACCCAATCGCAACTTCGTAGCTCGGGCTTTCCAGCCCGAGCACAGCACTGGCGGTTTTGATCGCCTGCATGGCGGGTTTCCAGGGTGACTTAAAGTTTCGCCCCCTCACCCCCGACCCCTCTCCCCCGTTTCACGGGAGCGAGGGGAGGATTGGGTGGTCAGGCAGCTGCAAGCGGGGGTGGTCTCACGGGAAGCCGCGAAGCGGCGAAGAGGAAACGCAGTGGGGCTGTTGTGGTGTGTGTTGAACTGCCTGCTCTCCTCTCCACTTTCTCGCATCTACTCTCTATGGCATGGATGCCATCGCCCCCTCACCACCGGCCCATCTGCCCCGTTTCACGGGGGCGTGGGGAGGATTAGTGACCAGTGATCAGCGGTCTGTGGTCCATCGAGTTACAGGAGGCTCGACCGCTGGCAGAAAACAGTACCAGGGCCACTGACGGTTTTCCAGCTGCTGACACGTTTCGTCAGATAACTGCTGCAATACCTGCACACGCGGTGCAAGATCAGCACCAGCCGTCGCTCGCAACTGCTCCGTCAGACGCTGCAGCCGAGTGCCGATCTCCTGAGCACCCTCGCCCGCTGCACGCCGCCGCTGCAGCTCAGACACCAAAACCTCACGCTCACCCAACAGACCCCGTAATCGCTGCTCCGCCTGCTCAGAAAATATCGCCTGACCCAGAAATCGATCGGGATTGTACTGCAGCTCACGCTGACGACCCGCAAACTCACGCAATCGAAACAGCTCAGCACGCTGCTCGGAAAATAAATAACGCGATGCACTGGCTACAGCAAATCCCGGCGGATCCTCACCCCACCAGCTCCGAATGAGTTCGTCCACCGCCGGTTCATACTTCCCGCCACCCAGCCCGTGCACAAAGAAATCCGCAAACAACAACCGCAGCAACGCAGAAATCAGTCCGCCCCGAGGCACCAGTTGCAGTCCCCGCAACCGCAGCGATAACACCGCCTCACCCTCCAGCCCCGGCCACAGCTCAGATTCCCCCCGCAATTCCCCCCCGGATTCCGTCCCCAGCCAACGCTGACCAGCACGGCGCCACAACCATACCACTCGCCGCTCACCCCGCGGCAAATCCACCAGCCACAACGGCAGCTCCCAACGCTCCCCATCCGCACCCGCCACAAAACGCAGATCCGGAAACGGATTCACCGCATTCCGAATTCCCTGCTGCTGCCGAAATCGCTGCAAAACCTCGTTGTATGCACCAAAAAAATCTTTCGCCCGCTGCAGCACGCCGCACAAAAACCGCAACACCTCCGGCAACCCGCAAATCCACGATAACGGCAGTTCAAGCAGACGAGCACCAATGCCGCCACGACGACGCACCACCGTGTTCGCCTGCGACACCGAGACTCCAGACTCCGGTAACTCCTCGTACCAGCCGGCTGCCCGCCCGAAACTTTCCGCCGCACCCGCGCAGCCCGCACTGCTCAGCCACCGCCGCACCTGCTGCGATAACCGCTGACGCTCAGACACCGAACACAACTGACCCGATCCCAGCAAACTCGCCGCAGTACCGCCGTCGGTCTGTGCCGTCCAGGTGATCCGCCGCTGCGTCAGCACATGCCACAACCCCCCAGCCGCAACCGCCGGCTCAGTCACGCCCGCCGGCACCGCAAACTGTCCCGCATCACCCTCGTCCGTATCAATCTGCACGGCCACACCAATCGCCCCGGCCCCCCGCACAAACTGCTCAGTCACCTGATACTTAAACGCCAGCCCGGAATGAAACACCACCGGCTGATGGCCGGTCAGCACCAGCGGCTGAGTATCGGGGTCCCCGATCAGCCAGTCCGCCGAAGTCTCGCTGTGCCCCGGCAAAGCCGCCGTAAACTGCCGCGCCGTCTGCACCAGTGACCGGCGAGCTGACTGACGCAGCAGCTGCAGTCCGGCAGCCACAGGTTGCCACGGCACGCAGCCCCACTGCGACAGCTCCGGCTGCAGAATCGGCTTCTCTGAGTCCGTCAGATCGAACATATCGCGTGATCAATAATCCGTGGGCGGTGATTGAGGCACATGAACCGTCTTGGTGCGGCAGCGCCACAGACTACGCGATCAGGTGTACGAGAGGAAACCGGGGGCCGGGGACTGGTTTTCGGTTTTCGGTTTTCGGTGAGGAGACCCAGCAATGCCGTTCCCGGCCCGCCAGATGCTGCCTTCGTAGCTCGGGCTTTCCAGCCCGAGCACATTGCTGGCGTTTTTGAAAGTCTGGGTGGCGGATTCCCATGGGGATTTTCCCCTCACCCCCACCCCCACCCCGTTTCACGGGAGCGAGGGGAGCAATAGTGGTCAGTGATCAGTGGCCAGTGAGTCGCAGGGGGGCAGCGTCACGCGAAGACGCGAAGGGAAACGCACAGGGACAGAAGAGAATTGGCGGCATCCGTGTCGCACACCCGGGCACTGCCGTGCCCCGCTCGCCAGGTGGCGGCGCACCACTGGTCGACGAGCAAAATCTTTGGAAGCGCAAAAAATCTGCCGGGCTGGCGGTGGGGCTTACTCCGGTTTCCCGATAGACTTTCTCACCAGCGGGCGGCGTTGCTGTCGCCGAACGGATTCGGATCATGAACGTCAGTCTTGCCGATATTTCAGTGCCTTCTGCTGCCAAGCCTGCGTCTGACACCGCTGCTCGGACCGACTGCTGCGCAGCCTCTGCCAGCCCGGCGTGTGTCTTTCCGCTGCCTCTGTCTGAATTCGAACACTACATGCTGACAGACGATCGGCCATCACATCCGATGGTGATCGTGATGCTGGTGGACGGTCAGGGGCGACTGCACGAATCTGTATTGCGTCTCGCTGTCCAACAACTGGTGCTGGCTCACCCCCTGCTGAATGCTCGCATTGACAACCGCGATGGTCAGCTGCAGTGGATTGCCGCGGAGCCCCTGCCTGACAGTTCACCATCCACTGCGACGATCGAGTGGCATGCGACCGATGGCTGCGACCCGCAAACCCAACTCCCGATCGTTCGACCGCTGAACATCCTGGCCGGCGAATGTCTGCGGCTGCAGGTCTGGACGGGGCCGTCAGGGGGTGCTGATCGCTGGCGAATTGCACTGGAGGTGCATCATGCGTGTGCTGACGGCATCGCTGCCGTACAGCTGATTGCCGAGCTGTTCGCGCGTTATGGTCGGTTAAGCCTGGGACTGACAACCATTCCCGACGGAGCGAACGATCGTTCGCGACCGACATTCGAACCGCCTCGCCCCGAGCTGCTGCCGGACCGCAGCAATCTCGCCGCGCTGGAATCCACAGCCCCGGCTGACACGACCACCATTCCTCGCCGCTCAGCCCGCACCATCATCGCCAAACTGTGCCGCCTGTTTCTGCGTCGACCGGTGCGTTTGGCCGGCAGCAACCAGCCGGAACCGCACCGTCACCCGGCAATTCTGCTGCAGACGCTAAGCGCCGAAGGCACAGCGCAGCTGCGGGCACAGGCCACCGCAGCCGGAGTCACAGTGAATGACTTGCTGCTGCTGACATGCCTGCAGCAGGTACGCGAATGGAATACGGCAGCCGGCACGGCACATTCGCGGCAGTGGGTCCGTATAGCGGTGCCCATCAGCATGCGCAGCGGCGGTCATGCTGGTCTGCCGGCCTGCAATCGAGTCAGCTATGCCCTGGTCACCCATCGCATGGGTGAATGCGATGACCCGCAATCACTGCTGCAGCGGATTCATGAAAAAACGGCCGGCCTGATGACCGGGCGTGAAGGCGTGATTGCCTGGAAGTTGTTCCGTGTACTGCGACGTATTCCTGGCGGACTGCGCTGCATGCTGTCGTGGTGGTCATGTGCCGGCACGCTGGTACTGGCCAATGTGGGCGACGTACGCCGCCGCACCAGAGCTCGCTTTCCGCAGCACGACGGCTGCTGGCAGGTCGGGTCGGTCACTGTGGAACGCATCTGCGGCGTGCCCCCTGTTCGCCCCAACACCGTGGCTGCCATCGGTGTGGCTGAATACCGCGGTCGCATGACTATCAGCCTGCGCACGGATGGCCTGCAGCTGTCCCGCCAGCACTCGGAACTGTTCCTGCAGCAGTTCTGTGAACGGCTGCAGCGTGCGCAGTGAGCCGCACGTTACCACTCCAGCGTAGCTCGGACTTTCCAGCCCGAGCACAGTGCTGTGCGATTCGGCACCTAAGTGCTGCATTCCACGGCGACTTGCCCCGGCACACGGTTGCCACAGTGGTGCATGGCAGACAGTGCGGCTTACGCGAAGACGAGAAGGGAAACGCACGGGGCGGAAAGGAACGGGCGACATCTGCGCAGACCCCACCTGCGGTAAGCCGGTCTCACATTCGCATTCACGCCGACAATTTCCTCATCTGGCTGCGCCCAGCAAAATGCGAGTATCACTACTCGTTCGCGACTTGCATCATCCCCGCTGCACGAAGTCAAACCGGTGGAATTGCGGCGATTGAGGGCACTGTTCCCACGTGGTCCTAAACCCGTTTTCCAGCCGCTGTCACAGCTGAGTGTCACAGCTCCGTGGTACTGATTTACAGTCTTTTCCCCACGTAAAAACGCTGTCAGATGGACTCGTGCCACAACTTTTGTCACAGCTCATGTCACAGCTCCCGCAAACTGTATTCTCGGTTTGAATCTGTTGCACTGGCTGCTGAATACTCGATGATCGCAAGATCTGTCAGACGTTTCAGGTCACGCTGCAGAGTTCTGCGGTTGATGCGGGGGAACGAAATGCCACATCAGAGATCCTGATCTGCAGCCCATCCATGACGGACTGGAGAACGAAAACCTGACGGTCATTAATCGAGTGCTCGCGGATCAGCAGGTCCGTGCGGATCACTTTCCGACCCTGCTCAACCGTTTCATACATTTGTGACGCGAGCCCGTGGCATTAGTATTCCAGCCAGCCAGTACAGTTCATGTCGCTGTCCCCGTTTCACGGGGGCGAGGGGAGGATTTTGATATCCGTTGAAATGCGAGCCACAGAGGGCGGTCGGCGATCGCCGTTTACGGCTGCAGCAGAGGACGCAGCTGGTCCAGCAGCAGCTGATCAGTCGTGCCGGCGACACCGGCAAGACGGTCCAGCATCTGCAAGTCCTGAGCGTTGACCAGTTGCCGCAGCAGCCGTGACCATTCTCCGTCCTCCACCTGATCGTTCAGCAGCTGCGGATGCACCACCACGCAGTCCCACGAACTGCGGCCAAAATCCAGCGACCAGTTCATGACCCACGACACGCTGTAAATCAGCTGCTCGTCAGCCAGCTCCGGACGGTGCTCAGGAAATGTTAGCAGCACCAGATCGGGACGCAGCGGACGGACCAGCCGCTGAGCCTCAGCTTCCAGATCGGGCAGTGAACGCGGCACTGCCGCTCCAGCTTGCTCAACCACAGTTGGCCATACCGTCACCTCGCAGCGATCGGTCAGCCCCAACTGCTCCAGCACCCGCTGCAGAGGGAGCACGATCGGCTGCATCGCCAGAATCTTCAGTCGGCCACCTTCGCTCAGTACCCGCTGCACTTGCGGCAAACCCGACTGCGGTCGCACATCCATCAGACTGACCTGCACCCCGGTTAAACGCTGGCAAACGGTTTCGGCCAGCAGTCGATGCCCATCCAAATTCGGGTGAATCGCGTCACTCATGGCCAGCCGCCATGCGACAGGAGCTCTGTCACGGAGCCTGAGCCCGGCCTGCTGCACATCACAGAACGCAGCCTGCTGCTTGGTCGCCACAGTTTTGATCAACTGACAGAATTCCAGCAGCTTCTGTTCCGGTCGACCAGCCGTATCAATCACAGCATTTGGAGTACACAGCACCGGCTGAGCACCCGCCGCTCGAATCCGCTGCACCAGTTCCGCCAATCCTTCTTGAAACGACTGGGCACCGGACCGCGCCAGATCATTCAGGCCGAAACTGATGGTCACAATCTGCGGCTGATGCTGCAGCACGTCACGTTCCAGCCGCGCCAGTCCGTCCGTGACGGTGTTGCCGCTGATTCCGGCGTTGATCACCGAGCTGTCGCAGTCCGGCAGAGCCTGCTGCAGTGCCAGCTGGAGCAGCTCGGGCCACGCCCGGTGACCGCCCGTGTGATAGTAGACCCCCGTCACACTGTCGCCAAGACAGACAACTTTCAGCGACTGACAGCCGCTGACCAGCGGCGGTTCAGCCGCTGCCGCCGACCGCTGCTGCATCGCACGCCAGACAAATTCCAGTGCGTCGCGAGTGTCCGTGGCATTGGTATCATGCCCACCCTCGGGCCGATGCAGCGACAGGACCTGAGCCCCACCGGTCTGCAGATGCTGCAGCAGTCGCAGCACACTTTCCGGCGGCACCAGCGTGTCACGGCCACCCGTCGTCGCAGCCAGCGGCATTGTCAGGCCAGCCGCAAATAGCTCGGCAGACCGAGTCCGATAAACATCGCGATGAGTTTCCTTTGTGCCGCCGTACGACGCCTGAATCGCCTCCTGAAACTGCTCATACTCAAGCATATTGGCGGTACCATTCAACGACACAACTCCATCAACCAGTCGCGGGTGCTGAGCAGCGAAGGCAAGTGCAGCAGTGCCACCCATGGAACCGCCCATCAGCAGAATTCGACCAACCCGCTGCTCTCGCTGCAGCTCATCAATCAGCTGCACCAGATCGGCCTCCGCTGCCGGACCGAGCCAGGACGTCGGTGCACGATAATCGGGCGAAACGCAGATCATCCCCGCCTCGCGGGCAAATCGTCGGGCCTCGCTGCACTCCGGACGAGACTGACGAATGAACTGCCAGCGATCTGAACCATGCCCATGCAGCATGATCAGCACATCGCTCACCTTTGCCGGACTATGATTGTCAGGCCTGAGCAGCACATAGCGCTGCTCTGTCCCGTCCAGCCGCGACACAAACACCCGATCCTGCGGTTCCTGCCAGCCTTCTTCAGCAGCCATCAGGCTGCCAGTCAGCACAACAACAAGCAGGCTCCAGAACCATCGCATGATCGCCAGACTCCGCTCCATAACTTCACTGGCCTCGCTCACTTCGCTGCCGGCACAGAGACTGCAATCGGCTGCACCCAGGCTCGTTCGAATTCACCGGCCTCAGAGGGATTCGGATGCTGTCTCGAAGACGTCACCACAGCCCGCACATACAGCTCCTTGCCGGTCACTCGGTATTCTGCCACCGGCCCGTCAGCCGCAGCATATACTCGCCCCACCTGCTCGCTATAGACTCTGGTCAGTGTCTCCGCTTCCTCAGCCTTGTCCGTCGCGGGCCGGGATGTCTGATCAAAGTCGCGATCCGTTCCAATAAACTGGATCTGATACTGCACATCCGCTTCCTGCTGCACCTCGACTCGCAGCACGCCTTCACGAAACCGCACCGACTTCAGGCTGACACCGGACGATGAATAAAATCGACCAGCCTCCAGTGCATCCACGATGGCATCGGGTTCGAGTGTTTTGGCGAGCACAACGACCCAGCCACGACCGGGCTGAGCTCCCTTGCCAGCAGCAGACTCGAAATAGTTATGTCCGTCATCCGTCCCCAGCCCATACATCAGCGGCAGCTGCGGTATCTGCAGGCGGAAGCTGTTGATAATGTCCCACATGCGTTCTGTACCGGCATGCGTAGCATCACCACTGTTGTGCACCGTCGGATGACCATTATAAAGTTCAAAAAAGTTCTCGCCCACCACCTTCATCAGGTGCTCGGCGGTCACCGCATAGCCAAAATTTGGATGATTCAGATGCACCAGCGTTTTGACTCCGCTGCGTTCGCGGCGTGAGGTGGCAGCGTTGATATTCTGCTGAATGACATCGATAATGGAATCGCCGCCTGTCGGCGGCAGCAGCTCAGTTGTGTTGGTGGCACACATGTGCACGGGCAGTTTGCCGAAACGATCTGTAATTTCTTCGCCCTGAATCAGCAGATATTCCTCGGGCACCGCCAGCCGGGCAAAGATCTGGTCAAAAGTTTTCAGGCGAATCTCGGTCGCGTCACCTTCCCCACGACTTTCAATCCAGTCGGCAGGCCACTGTTCACGCAGCCGCTGCAACGCCTTTTCAGAATCTTTACGTTTGGCCGGACTGAACCAGCGTTCCTTTTGCAGCAGTGTGTTGTGATCGGTGAAGACGAGGAACTGGTAGCCCTTGTCACGATACCATTTGGCCAGATTTTCGGGAAAGTCATCGCCGTCACTCCACAGCGAATGCGTATGCATATTGCCCTTCATCCAGCGCTGGCCATCGACAGCCTGCAGCAGGACATCGACCTGCTGAGCAAAAACGTGGCTGCAGTCCGCCAGCAGAGGCCACGGCAGAAAAACAGACAGGATCAGCCGACGCAGGCACGCGGTCATGGAAGATCTCAGGGAGGAATAGAAAAAACGTAGGACGATATTTCGAAGCACTGTGACAAATTGTGCTGCGAACCCGGTCGATTTGCATCAGACAGGAACCGGAAGTTCACAGAAAAATCGCGAAGCGGTGGCAGTGATCAGTGGAGCGGGGAGGGTGATCAGACGAGTTGCTAATGGCTCGCCTCACGCGAAGACGCGAAGGGAAACGCAGGGGGGACGGAGGGGAACTGGCGGCATCTGTGCCGCACACCCGGGTACTGCCGTACTCGGCTCGCCCTTGTACGTTTCCGCGGCTCGGGCTTTCCAGCCCGAGCACCGTCCCGCAATGCACTGCACGGGCGATTTTGATCGACTCGGTGGCGATTTTCCAGGGTGTCTTACCCCCTGACCCCCATCCCATCTCCCCTGTTTCACAGGCGGAAAGGTCGGATTTTGTGGTCAACCGCAAGTCCAGCTGCCCTGGAGAAACTCAGAACTTCAGCAGAGGTGCGGCCTGACCAGCTTCGAACTGAATTGCGGCCGACGTTTGCTGCGGTGTCAGATGAGCGGTACCGCGAGCTTTTCCGGTGGCCACGGAAATCAGGTTCACCTGACCCTCGCGACTGATCAGCAGCTCACAACGGGCTTTCAAATCGGTACCGGGCAAGGTCGTTTTCGACAGCGATCCGACAGACTCCGGATGCAGCTCAAAGTACGCCCACACATTCTTCACTTCCACTTCCATGCCAACCCATTCCAGCCGACATTCGGAGAAACTGCGCCCGCTGAGCTGAAACCTGTCGACGATGTACCGCTGCAGCAACTGCTCAGCGTCTGTCGTCGTCTCCAGATTCACTCGTCGCTGATGAATCGCAGACAACTCCTCTTCCATCACCAGACCGGGCAGCTGCAGCGCGACTTCAAAACAGGCCGTCTCGCTGTTCCACTCCACCTCGGCCGCTGTTGCGTGAAACGGATGGGCTGATGCCTGGCCACCGGCCACTGCAGCGCATGTTTGTGCCAGCAACAGCCCAAGGCACAGCCATGCGGACAGCCCCCGCCGCTGCCCGCTGTCCAAACAACTCAGCTTCATGGCTTTTTTGCCCCGTCAGCTGCCGGCTCAGCTTTGGGCTCTTCCTTTTTGCCGAGCCCAGCTTTTTGCATCTGATTCCGCTCCTTCTGATCCCGGAACAGCCTGAAACGGCTTTTCTGAATCTGCGGGGGGAAGTAGTTGTTGCTGCGATCAGTATCCGCCGTTTCAAGGTGCGGATCCAGCTCGACCGACACCACCGGCTTCTCGGAAATCACAAGCTTCGTGACCGCCAGATTGTCCCGCACCCACAGCTCCGCCGGCAACCGAACTTCGGTTGAGGAACCGTCCTCGTGAGTCAACTTCAGGATCACCGGCATCACCAGTCCGCCCGCGTTCTGCAGTTCAATCAGACAGAACGTATGCTTTGTGGCCAGCAGCTCTTTTTCACGATCGCTGAGCCCTGCCAGCAGTTTCTCAAAGCTCTTTTTGTCGTCCTCAGACACCGCCAGATCGTCGAACGAATTGTAGAAGTCCTTCAGCTTTGGAATGGCATCGACCAGCTTCGGCAGCGGCTTGTTTCGTGCCTCTGAAAGCGTCTCAGGCTCAGCCGCCCGCTCGGCTCGCTTCTGATCAGCTTCCTTCACCGGATCACCGTCCGACAGCGTCATCGTGCGAACATTTTTCAGAGCGACGTCAACGTGATCGGTGGTGTAAAACCAGCCGTGCCAGAACCAGTCGAGGTCCGTGCCGCTGGCATCTTCCATCGTGCGAAACAGATCAGCCGGATAAGGTCGGCGGAACATCCAGCGACGGGAGTATTCACGGAAGGCGAAGTCAAACAGATCGCGACCCAGCACAGTCTCCCGCAAAATGTTGAGTGCCGTAGCGGGCTTGGCGTACGCATTGTTGCCCATCTGCAGAATTGACTCGCTGTTGACCATGATCGGGACCTGATCGGTACTTTTCATATAGTCCACAATGTCTTTCGCCTCGCCCCGTCTGGCTGGATACGTCTCTTCCCATTCCACTTCCGCCAGATACTGCAGAAACGTGTTCAGACCTTCGTCCATCCACATCCACTGACGTTCGTCACTGTTGACGATCATGGGAAAGTAGTTGTGTCCGACTTCGTGAATAATCACGGTAATCAGGCCATATTTGGTGCGGCTGGAATAGGTGCCGTCCTTCTCCGGACGCGGCCCGTTGAAGCAGATCATCGGGTATTCCATCCCGCCGACCGGCCCGTTGACCGAAATCGCCGTCGGATACGGATAATCAAAGGTGTACTTTGAATAGACATTAAGCGTATGCACGATTGCGCGAGTCGAGTAGAGGCTCCACAGTGGCTCGCCTTCGTTCGGATAGAACGACATGCACATGACTCGCTTGCCACCAACGTCATGCCCAACGGCGTCCCAGATAAATTTGCGGCTGGAGGCGAAAGCAAAGTCACGCACGTTCTCAGCACTGAATTCCCAGGTCTTTTTCCCCTGAGTCCCGGTGGCCTGATTTTCAAGAGCCTCCTGCGGAGTCACAATGAACTGTAGTTCGCTGGCAGCACGAGCCTGCTCAAGCCGCTGCCGCTGAACTTCTGAAAGCACGGCATCCGGATTCTGCAGCACTCCCGTAGACGCCACGATGTGGTCATCCGGGACCGTAATCCGCACCACGTAGTCGCCAAATTCCAGAGCAAACTCGCCGGAACCCAGATACTCCTTATGCTGCCAGCCGACTGCGTCTGAATAGGCACAGAGGCGCGGGAACCACTGAGCCATTTCATACAGGTAATTCTTGTCCTCTTCAAAGTACTCGTAGCCCGTGCGACCGGGTGACACTTTGGAATTGTTGATGGCGTATTCCCAGGCGATCGAGAAGCGGAACTGTTCGCCGGTTTTCAGTGCACGCGGCAAATCGACACGCAGGCTGGTCTTGACCACGACATGCGGCAAAGGAACTCCGGACGCCACATCCAGCACTTCCTTAACCTTCACGGAACCATCGAACTGATCTCCGGTGAGCAGCATGTCGAGTGAATTGTAGCTGAGTCCGCCGGCCAGCGACGGAGCGGGTGCGGCAAGTGCACGGCCGGACTGCGGATGCTTGATGTTGGCATCCAGCTGCAACCACAGGTAATGCAGCGTGTCCGGGGAATTGTTGGTGTACGTGATGACTTCGCGACCGCTGATCCGCTGCGTGGCATCGTCCAGTTCGACATCAATCTGATAGTCGACTTTCTGCTGCCAATAGCGGTGTCCGGGGGCGCCCGAGGCCGTACGGTAGTCGTTGGGAGTCGGCAGCAGTTCTTCAAGCTGGCGAAACTTGTCGGCCTGCCTGTATTTGCTGTTGGTGATGGCCTGACCACTGGCTGCAGCGGACAGCAGCAAACAGGGCAACAGCACACAGCACAGGGTCCGCAGACGAGAAACTGCTGACAGTCGGCCAAAATTCAGCTTTTGAAAACGCACTACACACCTCAGTCAGTGATCGTGAAGCAGACACACATGCAAATCGGCAAGCTGCAAAGTATGGGTATTCCAGGCCGGTGAGCAAGCCCGCGGAGTAATTCTGCACTCTGGAAAGCCGGAACTCTGCGGAAAACGATGCCGGCTTTTCTGAGAGCCGTCTGACCACAGTCCAGCCCTAGCGAAAATAGCGGGGTGATGTGAAAAAGCCACAGCGGGCAGGTTTGCGTCTTTCAGAGTGGCACCGGCAAGCATTTCCAACCCCGCACCATGGCTCACCCAGACCTCCCAATGCCCCAAGGCATATAGAAAAACGCCTGTGGAGTGGCAAAAACGACGTCTGAAATTTCCGTCTTGACCTGTTCTGCCGGTTTCCTCTAACCTCCGAATCACTCGAGCCACGGTTCCTGTGGCACTTTGCTCCTCTCAAGTCTCTCCTCTCATCCGCCAGTTTCAGAACTGTTCACACTGCTTCTGACCCTGAGCACTCACCATCCCGCCCGCTGTTGGTTCCCGACAGCATCACGGAGGATCCTCTCATGTCCCGTCTGTTCAATCTGGCCGCTGGTTTGTTTGTTGTGTCTGCCCTGAGCGGTTGCTGCCTGATGGGTGGCTACTCACCGTACGGCGGATGTGCCCCCTGCGGTACCAACGCCTGCGGCGTGAATGCCGGCGGTTATCCGTCAGCCGGAATGTACAATCCGAACGTGCCGCAGACAGCGTTTCTGCTGCCTGCCGCAACCGGTCCTCAAACGGTCGCCGTAGACCCCCTGAAGACTCACTGATCCGCTTGCGGTTCACCTCGAATCCGCGAAAAACTGCTAAAAACTGTGCATTTGCATTTGTTTTTTGATACAGTACCGTCGGTTCGGCCTATAGTCGACATACTGCGCTTTGCTGCGCGCCTGCGGCTGGAGTACGCAGCGGTTCAACTGTGCCATGGATGTGCCTTGCAGGTGTCTCCATGAGCATTTCCGTTGTCCTGACTGTCGGTCCGTATTCGGCAGGTCGTCTGTGGTGTCTGCGGCTGCTGTGCCTTACTGCGCTGCTGATTTCGGGGTATCTGGCGTGGTCCGCCATTCGGCTGCAGCCGGTGATCGGCTGCAGCGGTTCACAGCTGATTGACTGCGAGCACGTGCTTAACAGCCACTGGTCAAAGGTACTGGGCGTACCTGTCAGTGTCCCGGCTGTCGGTCTGTATTCGTCGTTACTGGGCCTGCTGGCCTTTGCGGGCCGACCTGCACCACATGAATTTCAGCGGCTGCTGTCTCTGGTACTGTCCGCGGGCTTCCTGACGGCTGGCTGGGCAGCGTTATGGTTTATCGGGCTGCAGGTGCTGGTGCTGCAGCACCTGTGTCCGTGGTGCCTTGCGGCTCATGCCTGCGGACTGTCACTGGCTGTGCTGGCCCTGGCGTGGGGCAGACGTGCTGCCAACCTGCTGCCTGTCATGTCAGCGGGACTGGGTCTGGCGGGTGCGCTGGCTGCTGTGCAGTGGCTGTCGCCGGTGCCCGCCACATTCGAAGTGGTCGTTCCGGACTACGCCAAGTCGCCCGAGGGTCAGCAGCCGGCCGCTGAATCTGCCGAGGAATTTGCTCCGCCGGCCAGCGAACAGTTTTCTCCGCCAGCGGCCGAAGAGCTTGCACCACCGACGGCGGAACAGTTTGAGCCTCCGGCGGCTCGGAATCTGCCTGTGCCCTCAGCCAGACGGCTGTTTGCCCATGCAGGCGTGGCAGGCGCAGTGCGACCGTCGGTTGCGGCGTTGATTCAGATGCTGCCGGTGTTCACCGGTGACGAATCGGCAGGATCCGCGGGGACTGAAAAAGCTGAGTCTGCGGAAAAGCGCAAGGTCACTGTTCTGGGGACCGCCAGACCGATCGAGCTGGATCCGGCTGCGTGGCCGCTGCTGGGTTCAGTGGATGCTAAGTTCATTTTTGTGGAGATGTTTGATTATACATGTCCGCACTGTCGTGAGACGAACAGGGCGGTCCGCGAGGCTTTTGAACGATTTGGCAGCGATTTGGCAGTGATTGCGCTGCCGGTGCCGCTGGAGGACAAGTGCAACAAGGCGGCTTCTGGCAGCGGTCATGCGGGTTCCTGTGAGCTCAGTCGGCTGGCTGTGGCGGTGTGGCGGTGTGACCGCGCAAAATTCCGAGAGTATCATGACTGGCTGTTCGACAAAAGTCGGACTGTACCGGCGGCCCGCCGGCAGGCCGAAGATCTGGTGGGTCAGGATCGGCTGCGAGCAGAAATGAATTCCGGAACGCCGGGAAAATACATCGAGCGGCAGGTGGATCTGTACGTGAAAGTGGGCGCGGGGGTTGTCCCAAAACTGCTGTTTTCCGGCAGTACCGTGATTGGCTCAGTACAAAAGGACGCGCTGTGTTCTATGATCGATCAGCAAATGTTCCAGACACCGGCAAAGTAGTCCGCTGGGGATACTCTGAAGACCATGGCTGATCGCTGGGATTTGATACGAGTTTCGCTGGCTCGCCGATTTTATCTGGCCACACTGGCACAGGTTGCCGTGGTGCTGCTGGCAACGGTTTTGCTGGGCTGGCTGTTTGGCCGTCAGGCTCCTGCCGACAAGCTGCGGCTGCCGTGGGCCTTTCTGATCAGCACGATACTGCTGTCGGTCGGCAGCTGGTACATGGAGCAGGCGCGGTTCTTTGTCCGTCGCGAGAAGCAGATGGAATTTCGCGGCGCGCTGCTGCGGGCGCTGATTTCCGCAATGATCTTTGTCGCGGTGCAGGGCTACGGACTGTGGGCCATCGACAAAGGGCCGCGAACTTCCGAGAATGTTCAGCTGGGAGTGCACGGCTTTGTGATCATGTTCACAGTGCTGCATGGCATGCACTTTTTGGTGGCTCAGTCGGTTCTGCTGTGGGTGACGCTGTCAGCTTTTGCAGACCGCTACGACCACGAATACTCGTGGGGCGTCACATTCGCCTCGGCGTTCTGGCATATTCTGGGAATCGTTTGGCTGTGCATCCTGTTTGTGTTTGTCACAGCGAACGTGGGTTAGGCCGGCAGCGGCTGCTGTGGGTGGTCTGGGCTGCGCTGGCGACCACAGTCGCAATGCCGGACGCAGCATATTCGCAGCACTCTTTCCCTCAGCAAAACAGTGTGGTGGCGGACCTGCAGACTCCGCAGGCACAGTCGGGTGCCGCCATGGCGGGTCGGCGTGTGCTGTTTGCACCGGATCCGGAACGACCGCAGTTGCAGTGTGCGCTCTGGCTGCCTGCTGACTGGTCGCCGACACAAAGCTGGCCGGTGTTTGCCGAACTGCCTGGAAATGGCGGCTATCGTGACGCTCGTGGTGACACCTGCTCGGGCCGGCCTGAAGACTGCAGTCTGGGTTATGGGCTGACTGCGGGGCAGGACTGGATCTGGCTGTGCCTGCCGTTTTTGAATGCTGCTGGTGACCAGATTGCAGTGATCTGGTGGGGCGATGCTCCGGATCATTCCCCGACGGCGACACTGCAGTTCTGGCGGTTGTGCGTACAGACAATCTGCCAGCAATTTCGGGGTGATGCAAAGCGAGTCGTACTGGCCGGATTTTCGCGAGGGGCAGTTGCCTGCAATGCACTGGGCCTGCACGATAATCGGACTGCTGAGTTATGGGCGGCGTTTCTGCCATGCAGTCATTATGACGGAGTGCGTCAGTGGCCATTTGCGGGCAGCGATCGGCAGTCGGCAGCGGACCGCTTTCAGCGTCTGGCCGGTCGTCCGCAGCTGATTTTTGGCGAAGGTCTGCAGACGACAGAGACTGAGCGTTATTTGCGAACTCTGATCAGCGGGCAGCCGTCTGACAGTGGCATCACGCTGATGTCGACGGGGTTTGTGAATCATTCGGATCAGTGGTCTTTGCGTCCCTGCCAGGCACGCAAGACAGCTCGGGACTGGCTGCTGAAGATCAGTGGGCAGTGATCCGTGATCAGTGGACAGTAAGTCGCAGGGGGAGAGCTCACGCGAAGACGCGAAGGGAAACGCACCGGGCCACTGGTGGCCTCCCTGCTGTACCCGGCTCGCACTTGTGCGATTCCGTAGCTCGGGCTTTCCAGCCCGAGCACAGTGTTGGCGATTTTGATGGCTTGAGTGGTGGCTTTCCACGGTGTCTGGCTCCCTCACCCCCGACCCTTCTCCCCCGTTTCACGGGGGCGAGGGGGGGGGTAGTGATTAGTGGGCTGACAGCTAACGGAGAAACCTGATGTACGAAAATCGTGAATTTCAACCGCTGTCTTCGGCCGATTTCCCGCGAAGACTGCTCCGGCATTTTGCACTGTCAGCCGGCAAGCTGTTTGCAGGCTGTTATGCTCTGTCTTCCGGGCTGCTGTTCATTGTCACGGCCGCCATCATGGTGACTCCTGTGGCTCACCGTCTGCTGCATCGGTTTCACTGGGAAGCAGACGAGCAACAGCCGGCGAGCATTTCGCGGCATTAAGCCTCGGAGCAGCATGACTGCAGCGCTGCTCCAGAAAAACAGACGAATGAAATTCCGGTCTGCAGGACCTGCAGCAGCGTCTGTCACCACCCGTGGCCGACGGGCAGGGAAATCAACGCGATCGGCGGGGCACCGGCTAAGCCGCAGACAAACGCAGACTCGAAAATCAATCCCCGACTGCGACACAGCAGCACCCATGCAACAGCGATCAGCGTCAGCAGCACCAGTCGCCCGCGGTTCAGCCAGCGCTGCTGAGCATTGACACATCGCTGATGAATCCGCCCGGCGATCAGCAGCTGAAACCACATGTGCAGCGCCAGCGGCCATGTCAGCAGTGGCTGCGACGGCGGCGTGAATACAGCAAGGACGGGCTGAGCGATCAGTTCTGTCAGCAGTGTCAGAGCACCGATCAGAACAGGCTGGTGATCTGACACCCCTTGTATCCGAGTCACTCGGGCGACGACGACCGCTGCCAGCAGCGACACCAGCAGCAGTCCGCAGCATCAAGACCTCCCCGATTCTGCTGACCAGTCAGGATACTATTCAGCTCAAGCCAATTCAGATCGGCAGCGATGGCGCTTTCAAAATTTCCTTCACTGACGTGAACTTCGCGAAGGCGATGTCATTGAAGTCCGACTTCGCAGAGACTCCGCTGACGGTGAACGTCGGTGCCCGGGACAGCGTCAACTGCGTATCACTGTCGATCGAGGCTACGAAGAAGGCCTGGCCATTGATCTGGATTCGCGATCGCAGTCCAAACAGTGCTCCACGCAGCTCTTCCGTGAACTTCGTGCCAACCCCGGTCACCAGCGTGCTGCCGGATGCTGCAGTAACTGTTCCAGTCAGCGGACGGCTGAATTCCACGAATGGTTCGGTGAGCGGCACTTCGCCCATCGCTGATGAACCGGTCTGAGTGGTCAGGTTATTCTGGTTCAGCGATGCAATGGCATCCACGACGGTCTGGCTGTTGGCAGCCAGGCGACCGAACACGGTGTGTCGGCGTCCTTCGATATCGTCAAGACTGGGGTTATTAACCGTATTGATGAACCACTGACTGGTCAGGTTATTGGGGTCACCCGCATGGGCCATGGAAATGGTGCCCTTGATGTTCGGCCGGCTGGTGGAGAATTCACCGGTCACCGAAGCGTCCAGAGGCACTTCTCTGATGATGCCGTTGTTGATTGTGAATCCACCACCCTGAATTACAAAATTGTCGACCGACCGATGAATGAACGAATTTGTATAGCGGCCTTCCGTCTGACCTGCTGGTGGATTGGTGTATTTCAGGAAGTTCTCGGTAACTCCCGGAGCCTGCTGGTCGAACAGTTCCAGTTCGAACGTTCCAAGTGCCGAGGTGAACTGGACCACACTGCCGGTGACGTAGTCAATTTCGACAGACTTATCAGCGCGAGCGGAGTTACTGAGGGTGGATCGCACCTTCAGCGTGCGTCGCCCGGACAGTTCATCATTGCCGGCCACGCTGGTGTAAAGATCTTTGCGGGTGACGTTCAGGCTGAGTGTGTAATCACCAGACGCATCGGCTACAACGGTGGCATCCTCGAAGACGCCGTCTTCGTTGGCATCAACTGTCACGGTTGCGCCGGCCAGTGTCTTGCCCGAAATCGTCACCTGAGGAACTCGCGTCAGCAGCACTCCGCCACTGCCTTGAGCCGACTGAGCTGTCGATGCAACGGCGGTCAGCGGGACCGAGCCGGCAAGGTTGGAAGCGGCGGTGTCAGCAGCTTCGGCATCTTTGATTAAGCCACCGGTGCCACTGGTGCCGTCGAAGCGAGTCTTGATGGCAGCGGGAATCTCGGTGCCTTCAGACTTCACGACGTCTTTAGCGGCATTGAACGTATTGTTGGCTGCCACATTGACCCGGTCACCGCCTGACACATCACCGAAATCATTCCGACTGCTCTTGCCAGCATCCACCAGAACATTTCCGTTGAATGTATTGGGGTCGCGCATTTCCACCGCATCATTCTGCACTCCCCCGCGCAGAATCAGGCTGCCGTTCAGCGTATTGCCCTTCAACATAAACGCATCCTGACCGCGTTTGCCGATCAGCACGATATCGCCGCTGCGGGTTGTGTTTTGCATCGCGAGGGAATCATCATCGATCCCCAAATTGACCCACAGTACGCCGGAGCCACCGACGCCATTCAGGGACACGCGGTCTTTGCCACCTTCCATATGAGCCACGGCCGAACCGTTCACCACCGTGTCGGTGACGCTGAGCAGGTCGTCACCCGTACCAGCCAGCACCTGCAGTTCACCATTGATGGTGCAGTCCTGAATACTGATTATGTCGTCGGCGTCATCGCCGAAGAATCCCGCCAGTCGCTGGAATGTGGAGCCTAGTGCCGACAGGCGGTCGTTGCCGTCACCGCCGTAGACTCGAAATCCACGTTCGAACGTAATGCCCGGAGAGATCACGGCCGTGTCATTGCCGGCGTCGAGGAAGATCCACAGCCGGCCGGCCATCTTTGTACCGTCCGCCGATATGGCAAAGACTGCAGAGCCACCGTTGATGGTGGTACCTTCCAGGCCTTCCACGACGATCTGATTGCCGTCTGGCCGAACGCGGATCAGGTTGTCGGCACTGTCACCAGTAACCACGGCGTGTCCGTCACTCAGCGTAACCTGCACGTTGCCTGCCAGCAGAGCCCGGGTTTCCAGAACTTCAGCGGCAGCCAGTCCCTGCTGTCTGCGAGCTCTCCGGGTTCGCATCAGACCTGCCAGTCGGCCCCACATTGTTACGCTCCTTGTAGCCCCGATCGATCACTGCAGCCAGGGCTCGATTCGCGCAGCATCTGCCAGTGACCTGCGCAAACCAGCCGGTGTTAAAATCGACAAAACCACCCCAGACTCCGCAGCCGGAATCCCTGGCCCCCATGATTTCCCGACCATCCTGCGGGCCTTCGGCGGAAAGTGCCGTTGTGCCAAGCTGAAGATCAGGGTCGAGCAGCGGGCATCCCGCGGCGCATACCCCGCTCAGCCGGCGCGGCTGTCTTTCGCCATGAATGGCCAGCGACTGCTGCTGAAACACGAGTGGACACAAATGCGATTCACGTTGTTTTGGTTTCTGCGGTGACTTTTTTGCCCTGAATCGTCGCTGAAGGTTGTTGTGAAATCTCGTTTGGGTAATCTGACCATTACTCAAGCCCCTGTGCACCCGGTTCTCCCTCCAACCCGGTGACGTACTGTCCTTACCGAGAATGCTGATGAACCAGGCCGCTGCGATTTTCGGATATCTGGTGATGATTCTGCTGGCGTGGCTAATCAGCCTGAACCGGCGTCAGTTTCCGTGGCGGGTAGTACTGTGGGGTACTGCACTGCAGGTCGGTTTTGCGACACTGATACTGAAGACTGTCCAGGGCAGGCAGTTCTTTGAGTCTGCCGGAAACGTGTTTGGCCGGCTGATTGAGTTTGGCAGCGAGGGCAGTCGATTTCTTTTTGGTGATGGCCTGAAAAATGTCTTCGCATTCAGTGTGCTGCCGATCATTATTTTCTTTTCTGCCCTGACCTCGGTGCTGTATCACGCGGGTGTGATGCAGGTGGTCGTGCGGGGAATTGCCTGGGCGATGCAGCGCACTCTGGGGACATCGGGAGCAGAAAGTCTGTCTGCTGCAGCCAATATTTTTGTGGGCCAGACAGAAGCTCCGCTGGTCGTAAAGCCCTATGTAGCCCGGATGACATCTTCTGAGCTGATGTCGATCATGGTCGGCGGCTTCGCGACGATTGCGGGCAGTGTGATGGCGATTTACGTCAGTTTTGGGATGGAACCCGGCCACCTGCTGACGGCATCCGTCATTTCAGCCCCTGCCGGACTGCTGATTGCCAAGGTGCTGCAGCCGGAAACAGAAACGCCGGAGACAGGTGGATCGACCGGCCAGTCTTTGCCCAGGACAAGCGGTAACCTGATTGAGGCGATCAGCAGTGGTGCGTCGGACGGCCTGATGCTGATGCTGAATGTGGGCGCCATGCTGGTCGCTTTCACATCGCTGATCGCTTTGGCTGACTTCTGTCTGACGGAGATTTCGGTGTGGGTGATGGCGAAGCTGAAAGTGGAGTCTGAGCCACTGACGATGTCGCGAATCCTGGGCATCCTGTTTGCTCCGCTGGCATGGCTGATGGGGATTCCGTGGCAGGAGTGCAGGGTATCGGGGCAGTTGCTGGGTGTGAAGATGGTCGCGACGGAGTTTGTGGCCTATAAGCAGCTGGGGGCGATGCTGAAGCAGTCGACGCCGGAAGTTTCAGGTCGCACTGCGGTGATCCTGACGTATGCCTTGTGCGGCTTTTCAAATTTTGCCTCGATCGGCATACAGGTCGGCGGGATCGGGGCCTTGGCGCCCGAGCGTCGCGGCGATCTGACACGCCTCGCATTTCGAGCGATGCTGGGCGGCACGCTGGCCTGCTGCATGACGGGGTGCATCGCAGCGGTGCTGATCCAGGATTAAGCAGTCAACAAAAACCGAAGTTCGCTTTGCGGATGGGGTATGAAATTTCCGCATCGCGGCCTCAAAGTCAACTTTTCCTGCAAAAACCAAGACGATTTTTCTGTAAACCGGCAGAAAAGACCGGTCTGGCACTGCCAGAGATTTTGTGTAAGAATACCGTCTGGTTCTGTCAGGATGGCAAGATCAGGGTCAAGGCTGACCTGGAGGCCCATGTGTTTTTCATTCGCAGCATCCGCAGAAGGCTGGTTCTGCTATTTTTCGCAGCGTTGTTACTGATACTGCTGCTGGGCGGGGTCGGACTGAAGGGCTTGTTGTGGCATCTGGAGGCGCTGGACGACCTCAATTTTTTGCTGCATGAAAGTCCTGATCAGGAACGGCTCAGCCGTACGGTATCGCGGATTGGCGAATCGCTGCACACCCGCCTCGATCCTCGCAAGCCCGATGCAGCCGCGCAGCTGCAGCTAAGTTGTGCGGACTGCATCCAGAAGGCTCAGGAAGAGCTGTTTGAGTTTCGGCGGCGGATTGAGCATTTGCCGTTTCACAACGAGCAGGATCTGCGGCAGCGTGAGATTGCGCTGGGGCGACTGGACGCGGTGTATGGCGAGCTGTATCAGCTGCGTCAGTTGAATTCGCAGATCACGGCCGAGGCAGTAACGACGGAACTGGCGAATTTCAGAGACCTGCAGCACCGCTGTGGTCTGGCGATATCGCAGATTCAGCGAACACTGGAAACGCTGCCGGCATGGCAGACGAGGCACTGGCTGCAGCAGTCGCAGCAGCGCGAGCACAACCGTTCGGCGACACTGCTGAAGATTGTGTCGTGGAGCACAGCGGTGGGGAGCGTGTTGTTTGCGGGGACACTGCTGCTGGCCTTGCGCTGGATTTCGGGTCCGCTGCGGCAAATTGCCAAAGGGTGTACTCGCATCGCCAACGGTGATACGTCTTATCGACTATCGCAGATTTCAAAGGTGCAGGACGAATTTGCGGATGTGGTCGCCGGTGTGAACTGCATGGCCGACAGGTTTCAGCAGTCAGAGGAGGATTTGCAGCAGAAGGTGCGGGAACGCAGTGATCAGCTGCTGCGCTCGCAGCGACTGGCGAATGTTGGATTTCTGGCTGCCGGTGTGGCTCACGAAATCAACAACCCGTTGAGCGCCATTTCGATGGCGGCGGAAGCAGTGGAGCTGCGATTGTGCCAGCATGACGACACAGAGTCGCCGGACGCGAAAGAAATCCTGCGGCGGGTGGCGATGATCCGCCGCGAATCGCTGCGGTGCGGTGAGATTACGGCGCGGTTGCTGGATTTTTCGCGAGCAGATCGCGCGGTCCGCAGCTCCGTTGATTTGGCACAACTGATCCGCGAAGTGCTGGATATGGTACGACATCTGGGGCGGTTTAGTGATCGTATGATCGAGTTTGAGTGTGAGCGGGCGATAACGGCGGAGGTCAGCGAGGCGCAGATTCGTCAGGTCATTTTGAATCTTGTCGCGAACGGTCTGCAGGCAACTCAGGCGGGCGGGCGAGTCCGAGTGCGTCTGACGGAACAGGTGGATAACGTCGTGGTGGCGGTTGAGGACAATGGCTGCGGCATGGACGCAGAGACTCAGCAGCAGGTCTTTGACCCATTCTTTTCGAATCAGCAGTCCGGTCGTGGCACGGGGCTGGGCCTGAGCATTATCCACCGGATTGTGGAAGATCACGGGGGCACGGTAACCCCGTTCAGTGCCGGGGCAGGGAAGGGCAGCACGTTTCATGTGCGACTGCCGCGACGATCGCGACGCAGCGCGGCGGCCTGAGCAGTGCGTCACAGCAAAATGGAACTCGGGCTCTCCAGCCCGAGCACACCCTTCTGCAAACACTGCGTTTTTGCACCCCGTTTGTGCCGTCTCATGGCACAGCCAGCAGTCACCCACATTCGTTTAGGAACAGCGATTTCAGGACCCGCCGTTCCACCGGTTTGACGATGTGCAGGCGTATGGAAGTCCGTCTTCATCCCGAGCTGTTGTCGATACTGGCGGATCTCTTCCACGATGCGTCCAATCGAACACAACTGATTGTCGCCACGCATTCCGATCGGCTTGTCAGATTTTTTACTCCTGACAGGATTATTTCAACACATATCGAAGACGACGAATCGACGCGGTTCACGTGGGGTAGCGAGTTCGATTTGGAAGGCTGGCTGAACGACTACACGCTCAACCAACTCTGGCAAATGGGCCGGTTGGCAAGAAGGGCATGAAGATAGCCATCCTCGTTGAAGGCAGGATGGCAAGAGCGCTCAAGCCCAGCATAACAGAGTTCCTAAAGCAAAATTTAAACCACAAAAATGCCGAATCTCGACTTCACTCCCGAGGACGGCGGATTGCCAAACAGGGGAAAACTGAAACGAGTTGTCGAACATCTTCTCAACGGACGACGTGTCGCCGACGCGGTGATTGCATTAACGGACGTCTACACCGGACATCAGCCGCCGCTGTTTGCAGGCGCAGCAGTGTGCGGGTCAGATTCCACCGCGGCGACCGGGAACAATCGGGGCTGGTTCAAACAGCACGTCCGAGCCAATGCCGAATTGTGCCGGCAGCGGGATGGAAGAAAGGTCTTTGCCGTCGTCAAGCTGTAGCTGCCAGCGACCGGCAAGCGACAGCGTCTGCTGGCCGCAGCGAATTTCGGCAGCGGCAGGCAGCAGCATCCGGGATTCGCCGGGAGTCAGTCTCAGGACCAGCAGGTTGATGCCATCGGGGAGTACAGCGTCCGCTGGCAGAGCAAGCTCGGAGCCTGCTGCAGGGGTACCGGTCAGCGGTGCTCCATTTAGCCAGGCATTGGCCGTCGTGCTGGCGGGGATCTGCAGAGTTGCGGGGCCGCTGGCCAGCAGCGACCTGGACAGCTTCACGGTGCAGCGAAGCCAGACGGCGGTGTCCTCTGGCACGTCGCCAACTTCGGCAGGCAGCGAGCCTGGCAGGGTGACTGCGGTCCACCATCCATGACCGGGAGCGGCAATGGTGCTGTCTGATTCCGCCGTGATGACATCACGGCGGGTTCTCTGGTCATACTTTGAAACATGCGGCATGCCGCCAAGGATCTGATCGCTGGTGATGGTGGGACAAACGAAGCGTTCAACGTGCGAATTGATCAGATCATTGCCGGTGAAGTGATCTGCAAAAGGCCAGCGACGCGGGTTGTACATGCAGTCGGTCAGATCTCGCATCAGTACCACATTGAAACCTGAGCGGACCTGCTGTCGCAGGCCGAAGGGTCGTCCCAGCACGCACATATTGGTGTGTACGCCGACCAGGATCACATTTTCGATCTGTCGATGTTTAAGGATATTCCAGACCTCATCGCCGCGATCACTGATGAAATCGTGCTGCGGATCGATCGTGATCGCTTCGTTCTGGGCTTTCCATGGCAATCCGGGATTACGTCCTTCAGCGACCAGAGTGGCGGCCCATTTGGCGTGTTCAGCAGGATCATCATCTTCGCCCCCATCGGACTGGTCGATGGGGTACAGAGCCTGCTTTTCAGTGGGGATCGCCGAGCACCAAAGTGCGATGTCGGCCGGCTGTCCGGGAGCATCAGGAACCTGCAGTGCGCGAAGTCTTGCCGGGTGCTGCTCATAGGCTGGCATGCAGTCGCTGGGGGAGTGAATGATGGTGGCACCCTGGCTGCGACAGGTCTTGAGCAGCTCGTTCATGCGGGGCAGGAATTCGGTCATGCGTCGAACGGCGTTCAGGCAGTGATGTCGGTCCCAGACATCGCAGACGATGACGGCTGTTTTGCCTGGAAGCCATTTTTCGGAGCGTTCCTGACGCTGCCATGTGCGATTCTGGCGTGAGTCCGGCGGGCCTGCGGGTACCTGCAGCCGCAGCTTCAATTGCCATGGCTGATCACTGGGCGGGGCGGCAGCGAATGCGATATTCAGCAGGACGCCGGCGAACACGAAGCAGGTGCAGAAGACAGCGAGTTGTCGAGGCATGGCAAAAGCTCTGACTAATTTTAACGCAGGATTAACCCCTGCTGTGAATTCGTTTGACGCATGAGGATAGGCTGAATATGCGCGAAAAGCGAGTTTCTGGTGGTGTGAGCATCGCGGAGGCGACACGTTTTGCTGGTGCGCCCTGCCCCCGCGACGCAGACGACAAAAGTGCGAGGTGGCGGGGAGAGGAATTTATCGGAGCGAAGGAACGTGGTCTTTTCACGGGCAGATCTCGGGCTGGAAAGCCCGAGATCTGCGGGGAGTAGCACTGGCGTCGTCCCCCTTCCGGAGGGCAGGATCCGACTTTTTCCAGCCCTTTTTTCCAAATCGCAATTCAAAAGCCGTGGGCACGATGGTTAAACTTTTGGCTCCATGCGTTCTTCCCCTGAAAAACTTGTTGCCTCAGTCCCGATCGGCTCGCTGCTGGGAACTCCGGTTCGTCTCAGCGGCCTGATCCTGGTGGCTGCACTGGCAGCGGGCTGGCAGCAGTGGGATCCGGCAGCGGGGGTGGTGCTGCTGGCGTCCATGGTGGGTGCTCTGCTGGTGCAGACCACTGTCTGGCTGGCAATCTCTCGGCGTGCGGGCATCTATCCCGGTTCGCTAATGCTGTGGCCGGGTGGCCGGGTCTGTTCAGGAGCTCCCTTTCCCCAGGACCTGCCGGCTCATGCCCGCAGCAGCCTGCATGCTTTGGGTGGCAGTCTGCTGGCAAGCCTGCTGCTGCTGATTTTGCTGTGGCAGCAGGAACTGTTTACTGTGGATTTGCTGCTGCCACTGCACGTCCCGTCGTCTGCTGCGACCGATAATTTTGCTGTGCGCTGGCTGCGACTGGGTTTCACAGCCAACTGGAATCTGTTGCTGGCCAGCCTGTTTCCGGCTCGACCGCAGGATCTGGGGCAACTTTTATATGTAGCGTTATGTCGTCGTTTGCCGCATCTGACTGCTCGCTCCATTTCTGCTCGCGTGGGCATCTTCTGTTCTGGCATGTGCGTGCTGTCGGGATTTGTTTTTGGTCATTCGTGGCTGGCAGCTTTCGGCGCATTTCTGACGCTGCTTCAATATGAAGAGCTGCGACGCGTTCATGAAGCCACCCTGATGGCTCGCGCTGAACAGCGATTCAAGGAAATGGCTCATCTGCTGGATTTCGATGACGCTGAAGACAGCGACGAAGACGACACTCCTGATCCGGACGATCCTTCCGGGATTCTGTCCCACAACAGCTTTAACTTTCATTCCGAGTCGGACGGCTTGGTGACTCTGACGACTCG
>Ga0194130_10002179_pt1 | contig 28893 bp, 29 predicted proteins | sample TA2KigsurfametaG_FD_160084 | JGI IMG/M metagenome (GOLD analysis project Ga0194130, IMG submission 160084) | Freshwater microbial communities from Lake Tanganyika, Tanzania - TA2015050 Kigoma 12 surface | ecosystem: Environmental > Aquatic > Freshwater > Lake | place: Tanzania: Lake Tanganyika...
ACGCATACGGCTGAGTTCCAGATTTTCTGCAAGTTGCTGGCGTTGGAGCTCGCTTTGCTCAAGCCTCAATAAGCCACTGTCGCGTTCGAGTGCGCTCACAAAACCGGCGTCGAATCGCTTTTGCAGGCCCTGATTTTCTCTAACCAGTAGTTCGTGTTGCTTTTCGAGCTGCTCGATTTGCAACTCGGAGGTCCGTACCTCAAGCATGGCTGCATTGAGTCGCTGACGAAGTCCGCGAAGTTGCTGTTGTAGTGTTGCCTCTGCGACGGTCACATTCACTCTGGCTTGTTCGAGTTGAAGCCATTCGCGCCTTCGGAAAATCGTTTGCCTGAGCTGAACGGTTTGATTGCTCGAGCCAAATTGTTGCGTGGTTACGACCTCATTGCCTTGAGCGTTTAGGCTCGTTGCGTCTTGCGAAGCGCGGCTTCGGAATAAGCTGAGCGACACATTGGGAAGCAATTGCGATCGTGCCAGCACGATGCCTTCTTCTGCGCTATTGCGCTGCAGCTTTGCCGCCAGAAAGTCAGGGTCCTTCTCTTCAGCAAGCCGCATCGCTTCGTCATAGCTCAGCGGCTCACCAGAGCCTGCCAGGCCGCCTTTAGCAAGAGCAGCTTGGGTATTGGAGCCAATTGAGGCAAATGATCTTGCCGAGGAGGATGCGCTTATCGCGGTGTACGAGCCACTTGAGGCGGTTGCGGCGGGCGCAGCCGGCGTACCCGTCGTAGCTGTTGTACTCATGGAAGCCATGATGCCCGTCGAAGCCAGCGCCAAACCCTGGGTGAGGGCGATCGCAACAGAAATCGTTGCCTGAAGCAGCGTAGGGCGTTGGTAGCCACCGCCAATGATAGGAAAAGAAGGATCGAACCGCACAGAAGTACCCTAGGAGAACACGGGCAACACCATAGCATGCTGAAAGGGCGCTGAAGCCCATCGTTCGAATCAAACATCGCGATCGCGAAGGTCTGAAATATCCGTTAACCTACCTAACCATAAAAAGCCTCACACCATGAACACGATACCTTCAGTCACCGCCGACGCCGCCATAGCACCACGAACCGGTTCGGGCAGCCCTCAGACTCAGTCGCAGCAAAGGGCAGATGCCGCACCCGCAGTGGTCGCCGATAACGCGGCGGCCAAGGCAGATCCTGGTGTTATGCTGAAAATTACCCCGCCTGTTGCAAGCAGGCAGGGTGACGTCTCTGTTCCACAACACGCAATGCCCGGCGAGGTCGCCCAAGCCCTCGCTGATATGGAGGCAGAACGTGCGGGCGAAATAAAAGCCCTTGTTGGTACAGCAAGCGACGCTGATGAGGCTGTTGCCACGCGTTTTGCTCAAGCGCTTGCAGCCCTGCCAAGCGATGTGCAAGAGGCGATCAGGCAAGCCTCAACGCCCGCTATTGCAAAGCTGCTGCGATTGGCAGCGATGACAGCACCCGGTATTAAAGAAGCGCCTGCTTGGGTGCACACCGGTGAGCAGGCATTGGCTCAGTCGCCACAAGACGCAGCACAAGCACTATTGGCAGCCATCAAACACGCACCGCCCTTCGAATTGGCTGCGGCCCTAAAGGCGCTTTTAACGCCGCGAGCTGCCGCCGACACTTCCGCGCAGCAGCCACGCGCAGCCCAGCCTGGTCCTCAGCAACCTGCCACCGGTACACCTGCGTCGCAACCAACCAACCTTTTGCAAGCTGCCACTCAACAGAGCGCCCTTAATGCAGAGGCCAGCGCTGCAGCGCTTGCTGCGCTCGATAGTGCCGCCACGGCTGCAAATGCCAGCCCTAATGCGTCTGCTAACGCTGGCCCTAATGCGGCTGCTAATGCTGGCCCTAATGCGGCTGCTAATGCCTCCTTAGCTGCCAGCCCATCCAATGCCGCAGCAGCTAACCAGGCGCAAGGTTTGTTGGGCACTCCACAGTCCTACCCCGGATCTGCCCAGGCGATGACAGGTTTAGGTGCAAACGCCCAATCAGCGCTTGGAAACTTTTTCGATAGCCTGGTTCTTCAAGGCTCGGCTGATGCGCGCCAACCTGTCGGTCAGGCGGGTCAGCCCAACCCACAAATGCCGCTACTGGTTGCCTCGCCGCATGCGGAAGCAGGTATGCGTGATGCCCTAAGGCTACTCATGGATGGCCGCTTGATGTGGCAGGGCCAGTTCACCGAGGGTGTTCCGATGCGATTTGAGCGCTCGGATGCCTGGCGCGCCAGTCGGCGATCAACCGGTGGCATGGAAAAGGGTAGTTCAATCCGCATCACGCTTGAGCTTCCCAAGCTGGGTCGCCTCGAGGTCAGTGGATTAGGCTTTGGTGGTCAGGTGTCCCTCCGAGTTCAGGCTGAAGACGGCGCTACATCCACCATGGTTCAAGCCCTGCCCAAACTGCAGGCCAAGCTGCGAGAGCGCGGCCTTGCGGGCGCACAAGTGGTTATCGAGTCTCGGGTGGCCTAACCATGAAACGTATTGCTTCGGATCTGTCAGTCGAGGGGTTTAATCCCTCTGCGCTGGGCTCACACGCCGCGGGGCGCACCCAGGCGGTTGCACTTGCCTATGAGGCTCATGCAATCGCGCCCAAGATTCTCGCCAAGGGCGAAGGCGTCGTAGCCGAGGCAATCCTCGCTCGCGCTAAAGAAAAGGGGATTCCGCTTAGGGCCGAGCCCGAGTTGGTCTCGATGCTTATGCAATTAGAACTTGATGATTACATTCCGCCCGCACTCTACGCCGCGGTCGCAGAGTTACTCGTCTGGGCTTATCAGATCGAGGCTGAAGGCAATTGATTAATTCAGGATGGTGCTAAAAACACCGTATCGACCATATTGGATTGTCGTTGCAGGATTAGACCTGCATATTCATCACTTCTCTGTAGGCTTCAACTAAGCGATTACGCACTTGCACCATCCCTTGCATTGCAAGATTGGCTTTTTGCAAGGAGATCATGACATCTTCCAGCGAAACCTTGTCATCCCCGAGTTGGTAGGCTTGAGCCTTGGTTTGCGCGGTGTTTTGAGCATCGGAAACACCTCGAACCGCTTCTTTCAATATCGCCTGAAAGTCAAGACGATCAGCCCCAGCCGAAGCGCCGGCGCCATCGACAGGTCCAAGACCGATACCTCTAAGCCGATCCGCACCCGAAATCGAAGCGCCCGCCAGCATACCGTCGAGCTGTTGCTGAACAGCCGAAGCACGAGCAGCGAGGTCGCGAACACGCGAAACAACTTCGTCAGGCGAAAGAGCTTTAATGGTCATCCGTTGGTTATAGATCGAAGCGATCGACTTGTCAAGTTGGCGGGTATCATCATTGGGCTTCTTCGGGGTTCTTCGGCTTTCTTATGGCACCTGAATCCCAGACTCGCGCCAAAGTTTCAGCTTGTAGCGTAGCGTGCGCTCCGAAATGCCTAGAATCTCGACGGCACGCTTGCGACTACCTCCGACCTGGTGAAGCACTTTCAAGATGTGTTCTCGTTCTAAGGCCCTAATACCACCGGTGGCGGCCCCTGATTCATCAAGATCGGTACCCATGGGCTCCATCGTTGAACGGCCACTTGCAGCTCTCTGCAGCGTTGATTCAGTGGCTGAGGCGGTGGCGTTGGCTGAGGCGGTGGCTGAGGCGTCTTCAGTTATTGCCGAAGATGTCAAACGTCTTTCCTGAATGGCAGTCCTTTCTGGCTCAGCATGCTTTGCCGTGGCGGTCATGCTCCATGCAGCCGGCGCTTTCGAATCATGTAAGGCGTCGGTCGCGAGGCCATGGTGATCAAGTGCCATATCTTGAGGCTCGATCCAGTGGCCGTCACACAGCAAAAGCCCACGTTGAATCGCGTTTTCAAGTTCGCGAACATTCCCAGGCCAGGGGTATTGACCGAGCAGTCGGCGCGTGGTCTCGGAGAGTCGGGCTTCGGGCTGTCCCATGCTTGCGCGATACTTAAGCAAAAAGCGTTCTGCAAGCGGAAGAATATCGGCGCAACGTTCACGAAGCGCTGGAATTTTCAACGGAAAGACGTTGATTCGATAATATAAATCTTCGCGAAACAATCCTTGGGAAACCCGTTTGATCAGATCTTGATTGGTTGCGGCAATCACCCGAACATCGAGCGCAATGGTCTGGTGAGAGCCAACCCGTTCGACTTGGCGCTCTTGAAGCACACGAAGTAGTTTTGCTTGAAGCTCGAGCGGCATCTCGCCGAGTTCGTCGAGGAAAAGCGTTCCACCTTGTGCCAGCTCAAACTTACCCGCTTGGCTTTTGGTCGCACCGGTAAATGCGCCTTTCTCATGTCCGAATAAGGTTGCCTCCAGAAGGCTCGAGGGAATTGCGGCGCAATTGATAGCAACAAAGGCCTGTCCGGCACGTTTGGACTTTCGGTGAACATACTGGGCCATGATCTCTTTACCGCTGCCCGATTCACCGCTTAAAAGCACCGTCGCATCGGTTTGAGCAACCCGATCGAGTTTGCTCATGAGTTGCCGCGTGAGGGGGTCGACAGCGACTGGCCCGTCAGGATCCGAATCGCCTGGTGTGGGGTCGAGCAAATAGCGCTTTGCTACATCAACAAATTGCTCCGCGGTAAAAGGCTTCATCAAAAAATCTCTCGCACCGCCCTTGAGGGCCTCCACCGCTGTTTGTGCATCAGCGTAGGCGGTCATCAAAACAACCGGCAGTTGTGGTCGAAGGTGCCGGGCTTGCGCTAGCAATTTGAGCCCGCTTGCACCGGGCAGTCGAATATCTGAGATCACAACCGACCATTCGTGCTCTTGCACGGCCTCAAGTGCCGCCTCAGCACTTTCAACGGCTTCAAAGGCTATATCTTCGAGGGCAAGGGTGGCGCAAAGCGCCTCACGAAGCGAAGGGTCGTCTTCAACCAATAAAAGCGGGTTGGGTGAATCGGATCGCATGGTGGCTCTATCCATCGCTACAACTGCTCCAGCACTGGCAGCACGATATGAAAACTGGCGCCGCCTGTGTCGCGATTCTGCGCCTGAATTTGCCCTCTGTGGGATTCAATAGCCGCTTTAGCGATCGCTAGACCCAGTCCAGTACCCTTGGGCGATCCTGTTGCAAACGGTTCAAACAGCCTGTCCATCAAGCTGTCGGGTATGCCCGGGCCGCAGTCGTGTACCCAAATGTCGAGTCTGGAACGGGCTGCTTCCGCGATGAGCTGAACGATTTGGCCCTCGCCTGAGACGCTTAATGCATTTTCGAGGATGGCAACCACGCCACCACGAATCTGATCGCGGTGGACGGTGAGCAGATGCTCGCCGCCGCGCATGTGCAAGTCGAGCTTCACCGACTTTGCTTCAAACAAGGGTTCGATACTGGCCCGGCACTCGTCAATTAGCTCAGAGACGCAAATCATTTGCGGCGGACCGCTTCGCGTTCTCAAAAAACTCATCATGCGAGACACGAGGCCATCAAGCCAAAGCAGTTGTTGGTTTAACTGATGTGCGAAGCGCTCACGCTTATCCGTCGGCAAACTGGGCTTTGCAAGGTGTCCGGCATAGAGGGTTGCAGTAGCAAGCGGCGTACGCAGTTGATGGGCGATTTCGGCCACCATTTTTCCCATCGCAGCAAGTTTGGCTTCGCGTTCGGCTTGCTCTCTTGCTCTAAAGGTTGCCGAAACATCGTGGAGCAGGACCAAGACCCGTTCGTCGGCGAGATGACGCTGCTCCGGCCGGAGGATCCAGCTCTGCGATCCGACCTGGCATCGGTAATGGGCCTCGTCGAGTCCTGTCCAGTGCTTGGGTGTGCCCCAAAGCATACCCACAGCAAGTTCAGGAACCAAATTCACGGAAATATCGTTAAAAGCAACAATCTTTGCGTCTTGCAAAATGATCACGCCTGTTGGCAGTGCTGAGAGCAGTGCAGCAAGTTCTTCGGCGAGCCTTCCCTTGGCATCAATCTGAACCTTGAGCGCAGCATTGCTCCTTGCAAGATCCTCGGTAAGGCGATAGATCTCTTCAGAAAGTTTTTTCTGTGAGGCCTCAAGTTCTTGAGTTGCCTCGACAAAATGTAAAAAAGCCGACTCGAGGTCATCCACATTTGCGAAACCAGACCGCTCCCGGTTGGGTGCCGTTTGCGCTGGACTCAGTGATGTTCGGTCGGTCAACATGCTACTTATCTGGGCTGCCAAACTGTAAAATACTTGTTACGGGAATTAGCGCGAGCGACTTTAGCCCCTGTCGTCGTCTCCCACCAAAGTTGCATGGATTTGCTCATTGCCGGGCTTAGAGTCGAGGTGGATGCTGGCATGGCAAAATTTGCCTCGGTGATTGCCGTATACGGCCTCAATCAACAGGTTGGGTTGGTTTTGCGGACATGACAGGCTGCACAGCTTCCGTGGCTCAAACCAGCGTCGATTAAGTTGTTTAACTCCAGGGCAGATGTATTTTGCCCCGATTTACTGTCTGAGAAGATCAATTAATACTCATGGCTGACGTTAATCCAGGACTGGCAGCACAAGCTGAAAACGGTGCGACCGTAATCGGGGTCAACCCCAACGCCATCGTCCAGGAGGACGTTGCGCCTCCTCGGGTTGAACGGATTAGTCGTCCTGGTGGCCCCAAGACGCTCCCTGAGCGCTGGCAGGAAGTAGCCGAGCGTGTTAATGAGTTGTCGCCGTTGCGGAAACTCTTGTTGGCCGTCTCGATATTGCTGGTAGCAGTCACGGTATTTTTGGTCGCCATGTCGGGTGACAATAAGGACGACTACAAGGTATTGTTTTCCAACGTCAACGACAAAGACGGCGCAGCGATTGTTGCAGCGCTCGAGCAAATGAAAGTCCCCCACAAGTTCACCGAGGGTGGCGGAGCGATCATGGTGCCCGGTGACAAGGTCTACGATGCAAGGCTAAAACTCGCTGGCCAAGGGCTGCCGAAAGCCGGCAATGTTGGCTTTGAAGTGCTTGAAAATCAAAAGCTTGGCACCTCACAGTTCGTAGAACAGGTTAACTATCAGCGAGCGCTTGAATCTGAGCTTTCTAACTCGATCAAAACACTCGCCCAAGTGCGTGATGCACGGGTTCATTTGGCTATTCCCAAAACCTCAGCGTTCTTGCGCGACCAACCCAAGCCGACCGCTTCGGTTGTTTTATCGCTACACCCGGGTCGGGTAGTCGACGATCAACAGACCACGGCGATTACGCATCTTGTTTCTTCGTCAGTACCTCAATTGCTCCCGGCAATGGTGACCGTTGTTGACAGCGACGGCGGTCTGCTTGCGCCCAACCCAAACAAGGGTGGCGCATCCGGTATGGATGCCGCCCAAATCAAATACGTCGGCGAAGTTGAAAATCAGGTGGCACGCCGAATCGTCACCATCCTCGAACCAATTACAGGCCGCGATAATGTTCGCGCTCAGGTCGCTGTCGACGTCGACTTCACCCAAAGCGAGCGTGCTGAAGAGATCTTCAAGCCTAATTCAGGTCAAAACCCGGCAAGCATCCGTTCTCAGCAAAATCTCGAAGCCAGCGGGCCGGTAACAAGCGCAGGTGGCATTCCTGGCGCGCTCACCAACCAGCCACCCCAAGGCGGTCAGGCCCCGATCGAAGGCCAGCCTGCTCAAGGCCAGGCACAGCCACCCGGCACCCAAAGTCCAGTATCGACCAATGCAAATCGCAAAGAGCAAACTGTTAATTACGAGGTCGATCGTGCGATCCAGACGGTTCGTGGTCCGCGCGCCAGTGTTAAGCGGGTATCGAGCGCGGTGATCGTTAACTACAAAAAGACCACCGACGCAGACGGCAACGTCAAAGAAACCGCATACACTCAGCAGGAAATCCAGCAAATGACTTCGCTGGTGCGTGATGCTATGGGATTTTCGCAACAGCGCGGTGACTCGGTGTCGGTGGTGAGCATTCCCTTCTCACCGCCTGTTTCAGACGAGCCGCCCTTTTGGAAGCAGGCAACTTTTGCCAGTGTGATGAAGGAATTCTTTAAATTCCTGATCATCGCTACCGTGCTTGGCCTGGTCACCGTCTTTCTTGTTCGCCCAATTCTCTTTCCGCCGCCACCCAAAGTGGTTGAGGAAGAGCAGCGCATTGAGGAAGAGTTTGACGAGCGCGTTAAAGCTGAACTGCAAGCCATGTCGCCTGCTGCGCGTGAGAAGCGCCGTCTCGAGCTCGAGCTTGAGCGCGAGCGTCGCCGGATCCAGGAAGAGGAAGAGCGTCAGCGGCTCGAGGAAGAGCGTCGAATTCTCGAAGACAAGCGCAAGCGCGAAGAAGAGGAGAAAGCTGCCGAATACGAAGAACTGCTTGCCTACGCCAAGGAATTTGTACAAAAAGATCCTCGGGTGGTCGCAGCAATCTTCAAGCAGTGGTTGCAAGAGGATGTGGAAAAAGGCCTGGCTTGATAGCTTTGCCTAGACCGCGTCAGCAAGCTCAGTCCTAATCCGCAAGCCCAAATTTCATCGCTAAGGCAAGTATGGTTCGAACAGCTGCTCAGCGTTGGTTGCCGCCAAGTTTTGACCCGCCGATTCCGGAGCCAGAACCAGAGATCGTTTGGCCGACCGTTGAGGAAATCGAGGCTATCCGTGAGGCAGCCCGTCGGGAAGGGTTTGATGCAGGGCGCGAGGAAGGTTTTGCTAAAGGGGTGGGCGAGGGCTTCACCCAGGGCTTTGAGCAAGGGCTTGCTGAGGGACGCGAAAAGGCCTACGACGAGCACAGCCAATCGATCATTGAGCTCACGCAAACCCTCGAAGTATTTATCAACGAAATCAAAGATTTGCCGGACACGATTCTCGAGCCTATTACCGATCTTGCATGGTCGATTGCTGAGCGATTGTCTTTGGGCGAACATATCGATAGGGCCCCGTTTTTACACGCTGTCGAAGAGGCCTTAATGCGTTTGCCCGCGCCCGGAGAAAACCTCTTGTTACGGGTGCCGCCCCAGCAGCGTGCGATTTGGAATGAATTCCTTAGCAAAGCGAGTCTGCCCTTCCGGATGGAAATTCTTGCCGATGCCGAGCAGGAGACTGGCGCCTATATCGAAGTCGAAGGCACGCGTATCGACGTAGGCCCGGAGGCTCGCCGTGCCCTCGTACTCATGGCCATGGGTTTGCTGCCACGCGAATCCCAAAGTACTCGTGATGCAGGCGATCTCGCCGAGTCGAGCTGAGCAGGCTGCAAAGCGGCTTCGCGGCTGGACGGCGCGGATACAAGCTGCACCCCGTGGGGTTCGAAGCGGCCGGCTTGAGCGCGTCTCGGGCTTGATGCTCGAGGTGACAGGGCTTCCGATGACCATAGGCAATCGTGCGGCAGTTGCCTCGGGGTCGGGTTGGGTGGAGTGCGAATGTGTTGGTTTCTCGGGCCACACAACCTTTTTAATGCCGATCGATCCGGCGAATCGCGTAGCGCCCGGTGCTGCTGTTTACCCGGCCAATACGCCTGCGCAAGAGGGTAAGCGTTTTGTGCCGATTGAGTCTGCACCGCCGCTACCCATTGGGGACGCTCTGCTTGGTCGCGTCGTCGATGGTTATGGACGCGCCTTGGATGGCAAGCCCACAGGCTCAGAGCCCCCCAACCCCTACCGGTCCATGCCGATTAATCCGCTGCATCGGCAGCCGATTCATGAGCCCCTCGATGCAGGCGTGCGGTCGATCAACTCGATGCTCACGATCGGACGCGGGCAGCGTGTGGGCATTTTCGCAGGCTCAGGGGTGGGTAAATCGGTATTGCTCGGGATGCTTGCAAGACGTTGTGTGGCTGATGTGGTAGTGATCGGCCTTGTTGGCGAACGCGGGCGTGAAGTGCGCGAGTTTTGCGAAGACACTTTGGGGGCTGATGCGCTACAGCGTTCGGTCGTTGTGGCGGCACCGGCCGATGCGAGCCCGCTTGCACGCTTGCGTGGTGCCTTGTTTGCCACCGATGTGGCGACCTATTTTCGAGATCAAGGCAGGCATGTGGTCTTGATTATCGACTCGCTCACCCGATTTGCCATGGCCCAGCGAGAAATTGCGTTATCGCTTGGCGAGCCACCGGTCTCAAGGGGCTATCCACCCTCGGTATTTGCCAAAATGCCTGAATTGGTTGAAAAGGTTGGTAACGGCGCCGTACCCGACTCGTCGATCACGGCGTTTTACACGATTTTGCTCGAAGGCGACGATATCCACGACCCGGTTGCTGACACCGCACGAGGCATTCTCGACGGGCACCTGTTTTTGTCGCGCGAACTCGCTGATTCGGGTCACTATCCGGCGATCGATATCGAAAAGTCGATTTCTCGTGTTATGCCGCGAGTGACTGATCAACGGCATCAAGAGGCAGCGCGCAGGCTCAAGCAACTAATTTCGCGATACATGCGTGGCCGCGACTTGGTGGCCATGGGTGCTTATGTCCCAGGAAGTGACTCTGGGCTTGACGAAGCGCTACGCCTCTGGCCGGATATCCAAAAGTTCTTGCAGCAGGATATGCACGAGACATTTGGGCTTGATGAATGCCTGGTTGGGCTCTACGGCATTGTGAGCGCTTGAAATGGCCCTGCGGAAAAGCGTGCTTGAAGCGGTTTTACGTGTAGCTCGCCTGCGCGAGCAACAGGCGGCGGCGCAGGCGCAACGTGAGCGAAAGCGTTTGCACGATGCCCTATCGGCAGCCACTCAACTTGATCAGTTTGCTGCGGAGTACAGGGGTGATGTTTTCCGCTTGATGGAGCAAGGTGAATCAAGCGTAAGTCTTATGCAAAATACCTTCGAATTTGCGCGCCGGCTTGAGGCAACTGCAGAGCAACAACGAGAAACCAGTGAACCTCTTAAGGAGAAGGTCGTGGAGGCAGGAAAGGCACAACAAGCCCTAAAGCTTCGTCTCGAAGGTTTGGAGAAGATCGAACGTATTGAGAAGCGTAAAGCCTTGCAGGAGTTGTTTAGCCGTGAATCCCGAGAAACCGAAGATTCAGTGACCTCGCGCCTTTTTCGGCGCGCGTCGCCGGTCTAGGCCAAACCTTACGCCGTTGGCATGAAACATGCTCTCATCCATAAGGAATACGGCGATTCAGCCGGTCAATGTTTAGTTCAGCGACGGGAAATTTGTTTATGATTCTTGCAAGTCAAGCGCAGATAGAGGCTCCTAAAGCGGTCGTCGCTCCCGTCCAGGGGGTTTTGCCGACCGTTCAGTTAGACTCAAACGCCTTTGATCTGCTGCTTGCTTTTATGGGTGCAGGTTCCGATCTCTCGGGTCAGGTTGGGGATGGCTCAGCACTTATGGACTCCTCTCAGGGTGAATGGACCGATGTCGATCTTGAATTGATTGCCGATCGGGACCAGTTGGCGGCAAAAATTGCCGCTATGCTCGCATCGAATCCGGCAAGCACGCCTGCGCTGAGTGGCCTCGCTTTGGCTCTTGGTACGGAATCGCAAGGGTTGGCGTTTGCTACAGCGATTCAAAACGCAAAAGATCCGCAGTTGGCCGCTGCAGTGCAAGGGTCAGGGCTTCAGTTTCAGCAGTTGCAGTCGATCTTGGCAAAGCTTCAGGTTAGCGGGGGGCAGACTGTATCGGTCGACGGTGCTGAGCGTGGGTTGGCGCTTATTACAGCGATTCAAAACGCAAAAGATCCGCAGTCGGCCGCTGCAGTGCTCATGGCAGCCGTTGCAGGTAATGCTGCTTCAGCGACGAGCCTAAACAAGAGTGGTTCAAGCAACCTGCTCGTGGCCAACGGTTTGTACGGTGATTTGTCCTTGGCCGATGCCCTGGCGCAGACGGTGTTGACGGGCGGCTCGGCGGCCTCTGGTTCACATCTTACGAGTCTACGTGCCCCAGGTGATTCGCTCGCAGAGGCGCAAGCGGCCTTGATTTCAAACGAGTCGGGCCTGGCTTCAGCGGTGAGGAAGTCAGAATCGTCAGCTGAGGATGGTCCCGATTTCGCAGATTCGCGTAGTACTGAAGATGCACACCGTCAACGGCTCGAATCGGTTGACGCCATGCTCTCGGTGTCAGCGTCAGATGCTCAGCAGGGGCTCGTCCAACTTCAGCAGTCGATGGCTTCACAACCTTTGGGCAAGGCCGCCATTGCCAATGCAAATGCACTAGAGGGTAGTGTGAGTTGGCTGGCTTCACAACGCGGTGGTTCGGCAACCATTGACCTCACGCCCCCCGATTTGGGTAGTCTGCGTCTGGAGCTTAAAATCGATGCGGCCGGTGAAAGTGCTGTGCTTGTGGTGCACGCCGCTAATGAGTCTGCCAAGGCGGCCATCGAACAGTCGCTGGATCGTCTTTATGAGTCGTTCCAACACGCGGGTATGAGTTTACAAGTGTCAATTGGTGGGAGCTCAACCGGGTTTTCGAGTGCTTTTGCCAACGAGTTCAGTGCCGACCAGGGTGGCGCTTCGAATACAGCGCAACAACGAGTCGAGGGGCGTAGCAATGCCTTGGCCGGGGTGACAACGTTGGCGACTAAGGTGCAAGACGGGTTAAGCTTGTATGTGTAAGGATATGATGTCTGGCATGGGTCGGTTGCAGCTTTGACCGGCGTGAAAATTGCAGTAACTTGTTTATCTGTCGAACTCTTAACTGAGACTGATTATGGCTGAAGCAGAACTAAATCCAGCAGCAACCGCAACTGCCGCCGCGGCGGCACCACCTGCCCCGGGGGCCGAAGGCGAAGAAGCGCCTGCGAAAAAGAGCAAGCTTCCTCTCATCATCGCAATCGTCGTGGTCCTTGTGCTGATCGGTGGCGGTGTGGGTGGCTGGATGTGGTTTTCGGCCAAAAAGAAGAAAGAAGCTGAGGAGGCTGAGCAAACGCTCGAGAGCCGACTCAAGGCTCAAATGCAATTTAAGAAAGAGAACAAAGCTCCAACCTTTGTGAAGATGGACCCTTTCACGGTCAATCTGCCCTCCAAGGGTGGTGAGCACTACCTTCAGGTTGAGATGTTCTTGCGTGTATCGGAAGGCAAGGTTGAAGGCAAGATCAAGGAGTTCTTGCCTGTCGTTCAGGACCGGATCATTACCGTGCTTTCTTCGCGTTCCATGGAACAACTGGCTACCGTTGAAGGTAAGGAAATACTCGGCAGAGAGATTGCGCTGGTTGTTAATTCAATCATCGAGCCACAGCTAACGGCCATCTATGTGCTGCAGCAGCAACCGTCAACAGCAGACTTGAGAAATCTTGAGCGGATCGGCGCCATGCCTAAAGATGCATCGGCAACTGCGCAGATGACCCAGGTGGCACGTGAGGCCGCAGCACAGTTCTGGCGCATTAGTGAGATGGATCTGCCGGTACAAGGTGTGTTGTTCAAGTCCTTTATCATGCAGTAAGCGCGACAGACCGCGCGATGAGCACGATGAAGTTTGATGCCTCACATACCTTTTATTGAGCGAGATTTCAGTGAGTGAAGCAGTAAAGTCACAAACAGCTGATCCTCCGGAGGATGACCTCGGTAAGGACGTGCTCAAAACAACACGGGAGGCGAAGGCCTCCGTGTTTGACAAGATGCATCGCATCCTTAGCCGAAGGATGCCAACGCTCGAACTTATCCATGAGCGTTTCGCACGCACGATGCGTTTGCAGCTGTTCAATATGATTCGTTGCCGATGCGAGGTTGATTTGCATCCTCCTCGGATCAAGCCTTATATCGAATTCTTGGGTAGTTTCCCAGAGCGCACTAATATTAATATCGTTAATATTAAATCGCTTCGTGGCGTAGCTTGCTGGATTGTTGATCCTGCAGTGATTTATCTAACCATCGACAATATGTTTGGTGGTGAGGGTCACCTCGAACCTAAGATTGTCCCTAAGGAATATACGGCAACTGAATTACGTATTGTTCGTCGTTTTGTCGATATGGTCCTTTCGGAATACGAAAAGGCCTGGAAACAGGTCTATGAATTGAAGTTTGATTTTGTGCGTTCCGAAGGTAACTTTCAGTTTGCAAAGATTACCGGAAACGATGAGATGGTCTTGCATTGCAAGTTCACGATCGATATTAATGGTCGTGCAGGCGATGTCGATTTCTGTGTACCGTTTTGGGTGTTTGAACCGCTCAAGGCCACATTGTTTGCACAGTCTGTGGGTTTCCAAATGGAGGCCGATACGAAGTGGACAGGTGCGCTTGAAAGTGAAATGCAGACGGCGGAAGTCGAGGTGGCTGCAATTCTTGCTGAAAAGAAGATGGTGTTAGGCGATATTTTGTCGCTCAACGTTGGGGAAATCATTCCCATTGAGGTTCAAGACCCTATCACTGCCTTTGTAAACCGCGTCCCAATGATTCGTGGCAAGTATGGTGTCAAGAATGGGCGTTACGCACTACGGGTCGAGGAGATCCGTAATCCAACAGACTTCGTCAGTCTCGGGCTCAAAAACAGGCAGTTGCTTGGGCCACAAAAGTACGACGATGAATTTAAGTTTGGCATGGAGAAATAAATGAGCAACGAATCTTCTGGCGGTTTGTCGGGCGATGCCCAGTCGGTCAGTTTTGATAATTTTGATATCGGTGGCGCTGATGGTGGCGTGAACGATATTGATTTGGTGCTCGATATTCCGGTCAATGTCACCGTTGAACTTGGCCGTGCAAAGATGCAAATCCGCAATTTGCTCGGCTTATCTTATGGCTCGGTTGTTGAACTCGATGTCTTGGCTGGCGAACCACTCGATGTGATGGTCAATGGTTGTTTGATTGCACAAGGCGAGGTTGTCATCGTCAATGATCGCTACGGTATTCGCCTCACCGATATCGTGACGCCGACTGAGCGTTTGCGCAAACTTAACCGTTAATTAGCCTTTCAGTTTCCGGCCTCTCAACGTCGGACAATCTGATGACGGAAACGGCTAGCACCAGCGTTGTTTTTCTTTTGCTGGTGGGGCTAGCAGCCCTTGCAATCGGTTTGATCGCGCGTCAGTGGCGCCGCCCCGTCTCACTCGGCGCCTTACAGGTTTTATCAACTACCCCGCTAGGGCAAAGAGAACGCCTCGTCGAGGTCTTGCATGGGGAAGAGGTGCTGGTGCTTGGTGTCACGAGTCAGTCGATTTCAGTGATCGATCGAAGGCAGGCTACAGAAGCAGAACGATCTCAGCGCGCAGTACAGGGGCGCTTGCAGCGTTCTGCCCTAGGACAGCGCTTTCTCGGCTCGTCCTTGGTTCTAATTTGTTCGTTGCTTTTGTTTGCCCCAAGCGATCTTTGGGCACAGTCGATTCCGCTTTTTGATGCAGTGCCAAGCAAGGGTGGTGGCACGAGTTATTCGGTACCGGTGCAAACCGTACTGCTTTTGACTGCCTTATCCTTTCTTCCGGCCATGTTAATGCTGATGACGAGTTTCACTCGCATCCTGATTGTCCTCTCGCTGCTGAGGCAGGCGATGGGTTTGGTGACCACGCCACCCAACGCCGTATTGATTGGCCTTGCACTTTTTATAACTGCCGCGGTGATGGCGCCAGTCACTGAAAAGGTCTATGCGGAAGCATGGCAGCCTTATGTGGCGGGCCGCATTAATTTCGAGCAAGCTATTGAGCGGGGAGTGGAACCGGTTAAAGGCTTTATGTTGCGTCAAACACGGGCTGACGACTTGAATTTGTTTGTGAAGCTTTCGGGCAAGACCTACGCGAAACCAGAGGATGTACCGTTGACAACCGTGATCCCAGCGTTTGCGATCAGTGAGATCAGAACAGCCTTTCTGATTGGTTTTGTCATTTATTTGCCCTTTTTGGCTATTGATTTTGCGGTTGCCAGCATTCTCACTGCACTTGGCATGGTCATGGTTTCACCGATTACTTTTTCGCTCCCACTCAAGCTCATCGTCTTCGTACTGGCTGACGGATGGGCTATGCTGATCGGGGGACTAGTCGACAGCTTCAAAATGAGTGGATAGGGCGAGGTAATCCGTGGACAGTAGCGAGATTGTTGGTCAAGTGCTGCGAGCCATCCTGATGATGGGTTTGCTTGCGGGACCTGTATTGCTTGGAATTTTGGTCTTAGGCCTGATTTTAGGGGTGCTTCAGGCGGCAACCTCCGTCAACGAGCAAACTTTGACCTTTGTCCCTAAGTTGATCATCACGGCGCTGATTATCGGGGTTGGAGGCTCGTCGATGTTGTCGCTTTTCGTGGACTATGTCCGCGACGTGATTGCACGGATCCCTGCGCTCACACAATGATCACCATACCCCAAGCCCTTATCGAGACGGTCTTTTTGCCGGGACTTCTTGCGGCGACGCGGGTAGTGGGTCTGTTTCTTTCTGCGCCATTTTTTGCGCTCCAGACGATTCCAGGGCGCTTTCGAATTGGTCTTGCACTTGTGGTCGCTTTTGGCATACCGCTGCAGGTTGGCGCGCTGACCACCATATCAATCAACACATCAACAGCCGGCTTTATGGCGCTTGCTGGTACCGAGCTCTTGATTGGACTTGCGATGGGTTGGGTGATTAGGGTCGGTCTTGTGGTGTTCGACTTAGCTGCTGAAGTTTTAAGCATTCAAACCGGCCTTTCCTTTGCCTCTAACTACAACCCTGATCAAGCGCTGCCTTCTGGCGTGCTGGGTACGCTTTTTGGTCTCGTGGCACTTGCGCTGATGTTCTCTCTCAACTTACATCTCGTGGCAATTGAGGTGCTTTTTGATTCGTTTCGTAGTTTGCCCCCAGGGCAGTGGCCCAAGGCATTAGAAGTCAAGGGCATTGCAAGCCTGCTATCGACCTGTTTCGGGATAGGCATCATTTTGGCCTTGCCTTTTGTGGCGATCAATTTGGTGGTGATGGCTGCCCAGGGCTTCATGGGCCGAACCAGCCCACAAATGAATCTTTTTTCGATTGGCTTTGCTTTATCGATTCCGATTGGTGTATTTCTTGTCTACATCCTCATGCCCGTTTTTCCCGAAGCTTTGCAACGATCGCTCGAGGCAGCTTACGGTGTTATTCGCATGGCATTTGGGTCAAAGTGAACTCGCAGTGAGGCATTGTTATGCGTGCAATTTCTAGACTAATTCTTGTTGTTTCCGCGTTCATACTCGCTGGGTGCTTGGAAACCATCCCCAAAATGCCCTCGATCGACGACCTTCCTGCCTCACCAACCCTTAAAGATCGAAATGCGGCGATTGCCCAGGCCTGGGACAAAGCGAGTCTCGATTGCAGATCTCAGTACAAGCCCCGTGGTTCCTTTTGTGAACAGCTCAAAACCGAAGGCGAGTTTTTATCGTGTTCGGCCGAGCGCTTTGCAAAATCGGCACAGGCGCTTCGCTATCCTGCTCCGGACAAAATTTGGGTTTGGCATAACTGTGTAAAAACAACGGCCAATCTGTTGCGCGATGGTGCTTATTTATCCAAGCCTGAGATTGAAAAGCGTATGAGTGCTTGTCAGGCAAGATTTGATCCGGAGCCCGAGTTCCCTGTCCGGCAGTCAGGCTGGTTTGCGCCACTGGTTGCCTTGATTTCAACTGATGATAAGGAGACGGTACAGGCCGTGTTACCGGGCGATTTTGGGGTCAATCAGTCGCAGGTGGCACTCCCCAGTTGCGCTGCACGCTTTGCGCCTCAACCTCAGGCTATCGCTGAACCCAAACCGGTCGCCGTCGTTGCCCCGGTTCAACCGCTTCTTCCAGCCGTCGCCCCGCCGCAAATTGAGTCATCGGATGCGACCAAGCCGAGCCAACAAAGCACCAAGTCGAGGGCTAGAAATGCCGTGTCTACCAGTTCGGTTAAGCCGACATCGGGGGGTAATGCTGCAAAGCCAGGATCAAACCTGAGCCCAGCCAGCACTACACCGGAAATGAAAGGCGCCTGTCCAATCCCTGGAGCTTGCGGACCTAACGTACCACCTGATGCCGTGAAGCGTCCCTAAACCTGATGCCGTGAGGCTTCCCTAAATCTGGCGGCTTGTCGCGCCACTAAACCTGGTGCCGGGAAGCGCCCTTAAGCCTAACGCCTTGGAGCGCTACGACATTTCCTTTGTTCTAAATCAAAAGGGCGATCAATATGCTTGCTGCTACTCCTTCTAAAGGTTTCCGTGTATGAAAAAGTGTCTCGCTGCAAAGCTGGCGATTGCTTCGGCCTCTCTAGTGCTTGTCCTCACAACAGTACATGCCGCCGACAATCCAAGTCCTTCAGAAAAGGCCAAGCCTATCAACCCGGTAGCCAAGCCTGCGATTGCCAAACCAAGTGATGCCCTTGTGCCGAAAACAAAAGATGGGGCGAATCAGGCGACACCAGCTGCGTCGCAGACACCAGCTGGTCGTCCGATTAATGATTTGAAGGTGATGACCGGTAGCCCTAATACGCCCAAGGCCAGCGCTACACCTGCTGTTTCAAACGTCCAAGCCCCATCGACCCCAAGCCCTGCTACTGGAAATGCGGCTTCTGCTGCGGATCCGCTTGAGGAGAAGGTACGCAACCTACTGCAAGACCGATTGGGTAAAGATGGAGAGGTCGTGCTTCGGGTAAGTCCCGACACGCCAGTCGGTAAGTCAGAGAGCGGCTCGGCAGCGACAAGTCCAAAGAATCGTTCTGGCGCTTCAGCGCCAGTTGGCTCAGCTGCCGAAGCGAGCAAGTCTGCGGCTGCCGTTCAGTCCACCAAACCTGCATCCGAGCCGATCGCCTCGGATGCTGCGCTAAAGCCCTGGGATTGGAAAGGACCTCGTGGCCCAGAAGCTTGGGGTAGGCTTGATCCATCCTACGCTGCCTGTTCGAGCGGAAAGATGCAGTCGCCTCCGCTCATGTTAGAGTCGCAAATCATCCCGTCCATGGGGCCTGCTTTGCCAGATATGCACTGGAAACCCCAGGGGTTCCATTGGACACATCAGGGGCCTCTTTGGACAGCGCGCTTGGATGCTGGATCAAGCTCCAATTTTCGCGGCCAGTCCTTTGCTTTGGAAGCCATTCAGTTCCGTATCCCGGGGGAGCCTTTCATCGGTGATAAACCACCCGCAGGGTCAATCCATTTCATCCATCGGCTCGAGGGTCGTTTCTTAATTATCGCGGTGTCTGTTGAGATCGACGATAAAGCAGCAAGACAGCCTGCTATCAATAGCCTGTTGCGCCGCTTTCCCTTCGATACAAGCGAATCATTGAACTGGAAAGGTCTCACGGTAGACCCGCAAGCGTTGCTTCCAAAGCCAGTTCGGGCGGGCGTTTTATTTTCTGGGTCCTTGTCGCACCCGCCTTGCACCGAGTCCGCATTATGGCTGCTTGCCCAAAACTCGATAGCAGTACCGAGGGCTCAATGGACAGAACTTGCAAAGTTGTTAGGCGAGGGTGCAAGACCGCTGCAGCCAGCGCATGGTAGGCCGTTTATAAGAATCCGAGGCCTAAAACCCGAGTGAATGATGAGCGGCATTAATTGCCGCTTTTTATTTTATTTCGGCACCCCTTGCCGCTTAAACCGATCCCGATACTTCCTTTCAATAAGTTTAGGCCGTTCATGCTATTAATAACCACCGCTTGTCGGCTTGGCATGCGGATTGCTGGGTAAGAAGCGTTGATGAGCTGGAGTCACCCTCGATGAATCTCGTGCCTGAATTCGATCCTCTGTTTTTTTCCGAAGCTGCGCTTCGGATGCGTGGTTATCGTCAGCAGATTCTCGCCTCGAACATGGCAAACATCGATACGCCGGGCTACAAGTCAAGAGATGTTTTGTTCACCCAGGCGCTCCGCGAGCAGCTTGAAGGTACTGCGTACTCCAATGCACTGCCTCTCTCCTCAACAAGTGATAGGCATTACCGCATCGGAGGCTCGGTACCTGGCGCTCCAGCCTTGCTCTACAGGATGCCCATGCAGCCCTCGTTGGACGGCAATACGGTCGATGTCGAAACAGAGCGTTCCCATTTTGCAGACAACGCGATTCGCACCGAGGCTGCCATGACGATGCTCAATAGCGTCATCGCCTCGCGGCGCATGGCGCTCACTGGCAATCAATAGGTTCGAGATTAATTATGAGCTTGATGCGTAGTTTCCAGGTTGCCTCGACGGCTTTGTCATCTCAGTCGCTGAGAATGAATGCTTTGGCATCAAATCTTGCGAATGCCGAGTCGGTTGCAGGTCCCGACGGTCAGCCTTACCGACCAAAGCATGTTGTTTTCCGGCCTGCGCCGATTTTAGGCGAGGTGGCTGCTGGGGTAGAAGTCGCTTCCGTCCACGAGGATATGCGAGCAGGCCCCAAAGTTTATAAGCCGGGTCACCCAAGTGCCGATGCAAATGGTTATATCCAGATGCCTAATGTGAATCCTGTTGAAGTCATGGTCGATATGGTTTCTGCGTCCCGCAGCTATCAGATGAATGTCGAGGTGATGAATACCAGTAAGCAGTTGATGCTGAAAATGCTTGATCTTGGAAGGGGTTGATAAATGGCTACATCCACAGGAAATTTAGGGCTTATTCCCCGCTACGATCCGGCGACTGCCAATCAGGTTAAGACGTCCAATACGAATATTGGGAATACCGCCGAAGAAATTCAAAACAACTTCATGAAGATGCTGGTGGCGCAAATGCAAAACCAGAATCCGTTGAATCCCATGGACAATGCGCAGTTTGCATCCCAGCTGGCGCAAATGAGTCAGTTGCAAGGCATTGAGAACATGCGAGCGTCGATCGACAGTTTCGTGAAGCAGGTTACTAGCGGCCGCTTGCTTGACCAGTCTGCGATGATTGGTAAGGAAGTGCTTGCTGCGGCTTCAACGGTCACTTGGGATGGAACGAGCCCGGTTAATTTCGCAGTTAATGCAGATGCGATGCTCTCAAACGCTACTTTACGCATTACTTCTTACGATGGCACCATCGTTGATGAGGTGTCTCTTGGAAGTCTCGGCCCTGAGATTCAGTCGCTGAGTTGGGATGGCAACACAAAGGATGGCCAGGCGGTGTTATCTGGCGCCTATCGGATTTCGGTCGAAGGGTTGACTTTCGACGGGAAGACGGCCAAAGGCAATGTTTTAACGGGCGCAACAGTACAAAGTGTGCAGCGAGCTGGATCCATTGTTCAGGTTCAACTCAATGACGGTCGTGTTGTCAACGATACGGAAATTATGCAAATTGGATCGGTTGAGAATGTGGTCAATGGATCATAGATAATATAATTTCAACGGCACTAATTATTAGATCGATATAGGTTCATAGGAGAGTAAGCTCATGTCAAGCGGTTTTTCGATTGGTTTGAATGCCCTGCAGGCAAACGCTGGCGCTATTGAAGTGGCGAGTAAAAATATTGCAGCATCGAATGTCAGCGGTTACAAGGCATCGGAGTATCTCTTCCAGGAGGCGCTGTCTCGGTCGTTACAGCCCAGTTCCTCGGGCCGTTTCGGTGCGACGGGTACCGGCGGCATAACCCGTCGTGCTTATGCTGCGGGGTCGACAAAGTATTCTTCCTCGCCGCTTGATATGTCGATTAATGGCGATGGATTGTTCGTGGTGGGTTTATTTAAAGAGCCTTCTGCTGAGAAAACTTTCTACACACGTAGTGGGCAATTTTTAACCGATAAAGATGGTTTTATCGTTAGTTCCAGCGGGCTGTATTTGTACGGTTATCAACCTAATATTGATTCGACCAATGTAACTGATCAGGTGGGGCCGCTTAAGGAGCCCGAGTCGCCGATGCCACCAAGCCCAACATCAAGTGCCTTTGTATCGGTCAACCTTGATGCCAGGCTTCCGATCGTACCCAAAACGAAGATTGTTGCAGGCGAAGCGGATCCTCAGCCCAACGATCTTGATGTGAATTTCCCTGAGACTTACTCGCACGTTCAGCAATTTCCTCTGTACGACAAGTTAGGACGCCAGCACTCGGTTTCCCTGTATTTCAGGCGAGTCGAAGAGAAGCTTTATGATGTGTACGTCAACGTCGATGGTCAGGTTTTTGCCTCAGAGTCGTCTGAGGGAATGATTAAAGTTCAGATGCCAAGTGCTTCATCCGATGGCGCTGGGGGTGAGGAACCCACGGCGCCCGTTCCTGTTGCGAGATTTGGGTTTTTTGAGGGTAAGCTGGTAGCGGTTGGAGGTCCAGACCTCGAGGCTGCGGAGTCTTCAACACCTGGTGCGATGTCGCTTTCGATTAGCCTGACGCCGCCGGAGGGGGATCCCATAGATCCTGCTCTTCTACTCAGTGATCCTATTGAATTCAAACTCGACTTTAATAGCACTACAAACTATGCTTCAGCCTTTGAGGTGAAGAAGGTTGAGCAGGACGGATACGCCGCTGGTTCTTTGAGTGGATTGTCGGTCGACGATAAAGGTTTTGTCCGCGGTCAATTTACCAATGGCCGGGCGGTAATCGCAGGGCAATTGCAGTTGGCAACCTTTAGAGGTCTCGGTGGCCTACGAGAGGTCTCCAACAACACATACCAAGCGACTGAACAATCAGGCGATCCTCTTCTTGGAAGCGGTGCTTCGGGGATTTTTGGCAGCATCCGCTCTAATTCGGTTGAGGAAGCCAATACCGATATGGCGGGCGAACTTGTGCGTTTGATGGTGCAACAGCGCAACTATCAGGCAAATGCCCAATCGATCCGCACGCAGGTCGAGATTCTGTCCGTTACCATAGACGTCACACGTTAATGGATCGCCTTGTTTTCGCTGCCATGACCGGAGCGCGCTCTGCGCTCGGTCAGATGGCCATAACGGCAAACAACCTCGCCAATGCGAGTACGCCTGGATTTCGCGAGCAAATCGCAGCTTTCAGAGCGGTTCCAATGGGCGGGGATGGCGCAAACACGCGGGCTTTCGCGCTCGACACCACGCCCGGATCAAACTTTCAGGCCGCCGCGGTCGAGTCAACCGGCAACCCGTTCGATGTTGCGATTCAGGGTGATGGTTTTTTTGTAGTCCGTCGGCCTGATGGCCGCGAAGCACTCACAAGAGCAGGTAATTTCAGAACCAATCTCGCCGGAGAATTAGTGTCAGCGAGCGGCCTGCCTGTGCTCGGTGACAGCGGTCCGATCGTGATTCCACCTAATAGTTCGGCTCCGCAAATCGGAAATGACGGCACCGTCGTTGTGTTTGATGGCACCTCACCGCAGCCGCAGGTCCTCGGCAAATTGCGTCTGGTCAAGCCTGACCCAAAAACACTCAGCCGATCTGGCGATGGTCTTTTTGAGGCAGCTAATTTACAAGCACTCGCCTCGGATCCCTCGGTGGCAGCAAAGCAAGGTTTTGTTGAGGGTTCGAATGTGAGTGTTTCCGCTGCGATGGTGGCTTTGGTGGGTCAGCAACGTTTGTTTGATCTCAATGTGAAAATGATCCAAAACGCCGACGCCAATGCGCGCTCTGCCAATGGGATTATGACTTTAAGCAGAGGCTAGTAAATGATCCGTTCTCTTTGGGTTGCTAAGACCGGCATGGATGTCAACCAGGCCAATCTTGATGTGATTGCGCACAACTTAGCTAATGCTTCAACTGTGTCGTTTAAGCGGGTGAAGCCCAACTTTGAAGACCTGCTCTATCAGACGGTAAGAGCGCCAGGTTCGCAGACTTCAGAGCAAACCTTATCGCCCACGGGTTTGCAATTCGGCAGTGGAGCCAGAATCCTCGGCACAACCCGTGTCTTGAATCAAGGCGCTATGTCACAAACCGGCAATGGACTGGATGTGGCGATCAATGGAAACGGCTATTTTCAAATCAACTTACCCACGGGTGTAGCTGCCTACACGCGCGACGGTAACTTCACTCAGGACAACCAGGGTCAGCTTACCAACATGGCTGGCTATGTAGTTGCGCCTGGCATTACAATTCCGGACGGCGCTGAAGCGGTCACGATTTCTGAGTTTGGCCAGATCACCGCTAAAGTCAACGGCATCTCGCAGCAGCTTGGTCAGTTGCAAATTGTCAATTTTGTGAATCCGGCTGGTTTGGAGTCGATTGGCGGTAATCTTTATATCGAGAGTGTGGCCTCTGGTAGCCCAACTCAAGGTACGCCTGGTCAAAACGGACTTGGCGTTTTAAAACAAGGTTATGTCGAGCAATCCAACGTTAGCGTTGCAGAAGAATTAATCAAAATGATTCAGGCGCAGCGTGGCTACGACGTCAACACACGTGTTGTGCGTGCCTCTGATGAGGTACTCCAACGCCTCGCCCAGGTTTAATCGATCATGAGGCGCGCACGCTTAGCGGCTTTGCTTGGGGTGGCGATTGTGTTGTCAGCATGCGCTACAGCCAACCAAACCATTCAATCGGCGCCGCCAGTGGTTCGTCCCAAGCCCTTGGCTGCAACACCTGCATCCCAGGGCAGTTTGTTTCCTGCTTCGCTTGGAAGTGGTGCGCCGAGACCTCTTTTCGAAGACCGACGCGCACGAGCAGTGGGCGACGTATTGCAAGTGGTGTTGAAAGAGAGCACTGCAGCCAACCGATCGATTGGCAATCAGGCATCTCGCGATTCGACCGTCGAGCTCACAGTCGAACCGGCCGCAGCAGGTACAAGCCCTCTTGGTAAGGCTCTGAAGGGTGCCAATCTTAATGCCGGTGCCAAAATGGACTTTCAAGGCACTGGCGCTTCAAGCGCCCGAAACGCCTTCACCGGCGTTTTGATGGTCATGGTGACTCAAGTCCTTAGCAACGGTAATTTGGTGGTCTCAGGTGAAAAGCAAATAGCGATTGGCGCAGAGGAAGAGGTCATTCGCTTTTCTGGGATTATCAATCCATCTGATCTCACGAATAATTCTGTTCTTTCGACTCAAGTGGCCGACGCGAGGCTCGAGTACCGCGGTCGTGGTATTGGCGACGATGCGACCCGCCCGGGGTGGCTGTCTCGTGGTCTGATGAAAGTTTGGCCGTTCTAAGGCGGGGAAGATCATGAAGTCGATTATGCTGCGCACCTTGCTTGTGACGCTTCTACCGTTTTGCATGCTCTGTCAGGCAGGTCTTGTCCATGCCTCGAAGCTGAGAGATATCAGTTCAATTGCTGGCGTTCGTAGCAACCAATTGATTGGCTACGGCTTGGTGGTCGGTCTAGATGGATCGGGCGACCAAACAACGCAAACACCATTTACCCTCCAAACAACCCTTTCATTGCTACAGGCGCTCGGTGTGAAGATGCCCGAGGGCCAGCGGGTTCAGCTTCGCAACACAGCAGCGGTGATGGTGACAGCGACGCTCCCTCCTTTTGCGAGACCTGGTCAAAACATTGATGTTTCAGTGTCTTCGATAGGAAATGCCAAAACGCTCAGGGGCGGTATGTTGTTATTAACGCCACTGCGGGCGGCTGACGGCCAGGTTTATGCCATGGCGCAAGGCTCTGTGCTTGTTCCGGGTGCAGGCGCTGGGGGCGGTGGGGCTGCTGTTTTGGTCAACCATCAGTCTGTTGGTCGTGTTCCTGCGGGAGGGCTGGTCGAACGCTCGGTGCCTCAGAGTATTGAGGAAGATATAATGCAGGTTGATCTGTATCGAGCAGATTTTGGGCAGATGCAAAAAGTGGTCGAAGCGATCAGCAGGCGTTTTGGTCCAAACGTGGCTGTTCCCCTCGACAGTCGGGCTATTCAGGTCCGCCTGCCTCAATCACAGCTTGATAGGATTCGGTTTGTTGCTGATCTTGAAGCCTTAACGGTTGATTCGGTTGACGAGGTTCCCAGGGTCATTATTAATTCGAGGACCGGGTCGGTGGTGATGAATCAGGGTGTCCGACTCGACCCAGTTGCGGTTGCGCACGGCAATCTCACTGTCAAAATCAGCAGGGATACCCAAGTTAGCCAGCCCGCACCACTTTCGCAGGGGCAGACAGCGACGACCCAACGGACAAACGTGGATGTCAACATCGGATCCGGATCGTTGGGTGCTTTGCCAAAAGGTGCTTCGCTTGAGGAAGTCGTTCGGGCCTTGAATCTTCTTGGTGCAAATGCGCAGGATCTGGTTGCCATTCTTCAGGCGATGAAGGCAGCAGGTGCTTTGAAGGCGGAATTGGAGCTGATCTGATGATTGCACCACCAGCTTTTGATCCTTGGGTTGCCGCGCTCGGAAGTAGGAGTGGTGTCAGTCAAGGCGGTATTGACAGGTCAGCCAAGCAAGCGGCTGAGCAGTTTGAAGCCTTGCTCATCCGGCAGTTTTTGTCGAACGCTCGGTCAACCTCCTGGCTTAGCGATCAGCAGGAATCCGAGTCGGGTTGGCGTGAAATTGCTGATGATTCATTGGCAGGGTATTTGGTCAAGGCGGGTGGATTAGGGCTGACTAAGCAGGTCGAGTCACTCATTGCTCAAGCCCAGCGCTCGCGCACGAGCCTCGAGGATAGCAAAGCCCTTGCTGTGCCACGCTCTCAATCCGCTGTAGACGCGCTTAATCTCTCGAGGGATTCGGCCGTTAAGTCGATGATGCGGCCGGGCGCTGCAATGATGGGTGCTTCGGACATTTAGCCCTTCACAATAGGTGTAAGTTGCTCAAACAGAAGCGTTCGCGCGAGGATTCATGGGAACAGGAATAACTGCTATTAATACGTTGGGTCTTGCTGGTTTGCAAACCGCACAGACTGGGATGGCGAACGTCGCAACGAACGTTTCGGGCGCTGCTGTTGAAGGGTTTCATCGGAGGGAAATACACCCTCAAATGATTTCAGCCTCGACCAATCCGCTTGTTCAGGGCGGCACAGTCATCATAGATTCGGTAGTTCGTTCATACTCTGCTCTCGTGTCTTCGCAATACTTGGCCAACCACGCGAAGGTCAGGCAGGCAGCCACCATGAACAATGCAGCACAAATCATGGATCGCATGCTTGTGGATGAGGCGACTGGACTAACCGAGGTCTTTAATAGTTTTTTTACCACGGCGTCTGACTTGTCAGCAGACCCAGCCTCCGGCACCGCCAGAACTGCGTTTGCGACAACCTCTGTTGAGCTTACCGATCGAGTCCGGAACCTTGCAGCAACCATCGAGGAGACGCGAAGGCAGGCCTTGTTCCAGATGTCAGGTGTCATTGATGCAGTGAATGACAAGGCTGAGGCTCTATCGCGCGTGAATTTATTAATCCAGGCTTCCTCTGCCTACGGTAAACCGCTTCCATCTGCCGACCTTTTGGACGAGCGCGATCGACTAAGTGGTGAATTAACCGATTTGGTCGGTGCGACGATTGAGACGACCGATCTTGGGCAGGCCACCCTTAGGTTTGAGGGGCTTTCCTTAGTCGAAGGTGGCCAGGCCGCACGGCTTGCCGTCGACAAAGATCAGAGCGGTTTGCCAACCGGACTTATTCGGGTTGCCTTGCCCCGGGGGGAGGGGAACCGTGATGACTCGTTAACAGTCGTTGGTACCTTGAGGGGAGGCGGTGTTGTTGGAGGTGAATTCGGCGGTTTGATGCGCTACGCTGAGGGTGCTGAGGACTGGCTTAAGCGACTCGATCAATTCGCTCTTTCATTTGCAAAATTCGGCGACCCTCTTAACTTTCCACAAGGTGATGCCGAGCCAGTTCAATGGTTCAACAAGGTCGATGATGGAGTCGGGTTATCACTCTTAGGATCAACCGACGAAAACGGCGAGTTCTACGATGGAATGTTTCGTGTCGACGGAAAAGGGTATGAGCTTAGTGAGTCGGGTGAGATAAGCGTTCTGGTTCGAAGCCTAAGGCCTTCTTTAACCTTCAGATCTAACATGATGAGTGGTGCGGAAGTACCTTGGTCGACGGATCCAGACCCGCAATCATCCGTTGATCAATCCTTTGTCATAAAGGTTGCCGGTGGACGTTCCACGCTCATGCGTGAATGGTCTGATTGGGTCTCTGGCGTGAGCAGCGATTTATCGAAGTGGCGTGCAGAAGAGGCTTCATATACGGCGGTTCATGTCTCGCTCAATGAGCAGCGTGAGCAAATTTCCGGCGTTGATCTTGATCAAGAAGCGACCGATTTACTACGGTTTCAGCAAATTTACCAGGCGAACAGTTCAGTTATTCAGGCTGCGATGCGAATGTTCGATGTTCTTATCACCACAACAGGTCGTTAACGACTCTGACTAGGCCGGAAATCAATCATGAGAACGACTATTGCCAATCGATTCAGCGAGTCACTCGTTTCGATTCAACGTCACGCAAGACAACTTTCGGATGAGCAAGTCCGATTAAGTGGTGGCACAAAATTTCTACGCGCATCAGATTCTCCGCTTGGTATGGGTAAAGCGGTTGATTTGAGGACTACGGCAGCCCAGCTTGATGCCCTGGGTCGCCTTCAAACCGCAGCAGCGAGTCGGATGGCTGAAACGGAATCTGCTCTGCGAGATGCAGGGGCAGTACTTGATGACTTTCATCAACTCTATGCCATGACTCAAAACGCTGCGATCGGAAAACAGCAACTCGTTGGACTTTCCAGCCAGGCCGTAGTCTTGCAGGAAGAGCTTAAGCAGATTCTCTCGCGTGCTGATGCCACTGGCTACAGGATTTTCAACACCAGTGATTTGAAGGTTATTGTTGATGGTGGTACAGCCGGGGTCGCTCCTGTGTCAATCAACACCATCGGAGTATTATCCGGACTTGATATGCTGAACCCCGGGGTAGTCTTATGGGAGGATGTGAAGGACAATGAAGGCCTCAGCAACGCTGTAAACGACCTGGTTTACGGGGAAGATAGTGTTTTGAACCGTTTCGTTAATGCGCTCAAGGCTGGCGACGAAGTAGCGATCAGAGCGAATGGCGACAATTCAATCGTTCGTTACAACGAATTCCGAGCGGCTGCCGACGAAATGATTCAGCAGCAGATTAGGGTTGGTGCTGCGCAAGCGAGGGTCGATCGTTCGGTTCAAAGGACTGAAGATCTCAAGTTGTCGGTTTCCTCAGCCTTGTCCATTGAGGTGGATACCGACTTTGCTGAGTCGACCATGGAAGTACAAAAAGCCAAGGCCTTATTAGAGGCAGCCCAATCAATTACGGCTACCATCGGATCCATGAATTTGTTTCAACGACTTGGTTGATAAACTCTCGCACTGGTTTGCGTTTTTGCTGATCAAAGTTAACTCTGTACGGAATTAAGGAAGCATCATGGTCATCCCACTTGGAATTATCATTGGTTTCGGCTGTGCCTTAGCAGGCTACGTGCTCCACGGCGGAAATCCAAGGGTGCTTT
>Ga0194130_10002186_pt1 | contig 28870 bp, 21 predicted proteins | sample TA2KigsurfametaG_FD_160084 | JGI IMG/M metagenome (GOLD analysis project Ga0194130, IMG submission 160084) | Freshwater microbial communities from Lake Tanganyika, Tanzania - TA2015050 Kigoma 12 surface | ecosystem: Environmental > Aquatic > Freshwater > Lake | place: Tanzania: Lake Tanganyika...
CATCTTGGACGAAAGGTCGCCTCCCGACTCCGAAAGACGCGGGACGACCAGCCTCTCCTGCGTTCCTTCTTCAAGACTTCGAAACTACCCCTGCAATCCGTAAGCCGCTTTTTCAAAGCTCAATAAGCCCGGCTCTGGTGGTGTCGTCGATGTTGGGAACGGTTTGCTCACCGTCGCCGAGGGGCTTTCCACGTTCAACCTGTACGTCAGCCTGAGCACTGGTCGCGGAAGTGGCTCGTGGGACGGAACCGCCGGTATCAAGTCTGGCTCGGCGGCAGCGAGCGGTGGCTCGCGCACTGTCGGTTGGCTCGACAACGGTGACGGCTCGGTGACGTTCGGCTACGCGGCCCCAGGCGACACGAACCTTGACTGGAAGCTTGACATCATCGACATCGCCAACCTTCTCGGTAGCGGCAAGGTCGACACAGGCCTCACCGCAACCTGGGCAGAGGGCGACTTCAACTACGACGGCTTCGCCGACATCCTCGACATAACGGACATCGTGGCTACCGGACTCTTCGATACGGACTCCTACAACGCTGCCACGGGAGCGTTGGCTGCGGTACCCGAACCCGCAACGCTCGGGCTCGTGGGTATCGCGGCGGGTGTGGCTTTGGTGATCGCCGCGACGCGTAAGCGGGTGCCCCCCTCGGCGAATCCTGATGCAGATACTGAGAGAGTCCTCGTGCCCTGAGCCCGAATCATGGCTTCGCGTCGGCCGCCGGCCACCGCCTCGCGACGAGCAGGGCTGGAAAACAAGAGGCCCTCGAATACACCCGGCAGGACTCGAACCTGCAACCCTCGGTTCCGAAGACCGATGCTCTATCCATTGAGCTACGGGTGCGCTGGTCTCACCAATCGTACCGGTTTTGCCGCTCGGTCAACCGGAACGCCGACCACGGGGGCCCCGGGGGGCGTGCGCGATCGGAGCGATCGGAGCGGACGGGGTGTATTCTTGTGAGAGCCTGTGGCCAGGCGGGCGACACGTCGTCCCCAGGGTGCAACGTCGGCCGCAGCCGCTGGTTTGCCAGTCATGGCCACGATCACTCTCCGGGTACTGCACGGGCCCGACCGCGGCCGGGTGTTTTCCGACGTCGCCACGCCCGTGACGATCGGCCGCGAGGAGGGCAACTCGATCCAGCTCAACGACGAGCGGATCAGCCGCTACCACCTCAAGCTCCAGGATGACCACGAGAAGGTGGTCGTCACCGATCTGGAGAGCACCAACGGCACCCGCGTCAACGGCGAGGACATCCAGGTGCGGGTCGTCCGTGCCGGCGACATCATCCAGCTCGGCAAGTCGACGCTCCTGGTCGGTTCCCGCACCGACATCGACGAGCGGATCTCGGCGATGGCGGCCCGCCATCCGCCGGCGGCCGACGGCCACGCCCGCCAGCTGCAGGAGCGGCTCCACAAGATCACCAGCCACCCGGTCGACGCCGCCGAGGACGTGGGGGCCATCCGCTCGCCGCTCCGCGCCACCGCCGGGCCGCCGCCGCTGCCGGACCGCCTCAGCCCCGCCCAGTCGGCCGAACTGATCGAACTGATCGAGTACGTCCACCGCTCCCTGCGCGACGCCAGCGACGGCCTGCTGCGGGTGGGCCCGGAGAGGGTCGAACTCGACTACACCGAATGGCAGGCACTCCTCGATCTCCAGGCCCGGCTCGCCGAACTTCTCCACGACAGTGCCCAGCCGAAAGAGGCGTAGGCCCGCTCCGTTCACCCGCGGGATCGAAGCGTCCGGTCTGCTAGACTCCGACGGTCCCGCGAGGCCCACGGATGAGCACGCCTTCGTTCGCCCACCTTCACTGCCACAGCCACTACAGCCTGCTCGACGGCGCGAGCTCGATCGACCGTCTGGTGTCGCGGACGGTCGAACTGGGCATGAACGCCCTGGCGATCACCGACCACGGCAACCTGCACGGGGCGCTGGAGTTCTACGAGGCGGCGAAGGCCGCCGGGATCAATCCGATCATCGGCTACGAGGCCTACATCGCCCCGGGCAGCCGCTTCCAGAAGGACGCGGGCAGCCAACGCGACTCGAGCTACCACCTCACCCTCCTGGCCCGCGACCGGATCGGCTTCGCGAACCTGCTGAAGCTGGCGACGAAGGCGTATTTGGAGGGCTTCTACTTCAAGCCGCGGATCGACCGTGAGCTGTTGGCGGAGCACGGGGCGGGCCTGATCTGCCTGTCCGGCTGCCTGTCCGGCGAGTTCAGCCGGGCGCTGGTCGGCTCGTCCCGCGAGCAGCGGGAGTCGCTGGCGCAGGCCCGCGAGGTCGCCGGCTGGTTCCAGGCCACGTTCGGCGACCGCTACTTCATCGAGATCCAGGACAACGGGCTCGACGTGCAGCGGCAGGTCACGGAAGCCGCCCTGGAGATCTCCCGTGAGCTCGGCATCCCGCCGGTCGCCACCTGCGACTGCCACTACGTCAACCGCGAGGACGCCGAGGCGCAGGACATCCTGCTGTGCGTCAACACGGGGCGGTTCCGTAACGACGCTTCGCGGATGCGGATGGATTCGAGCGAGTTCTACCTGAAGAGCCCGGCGGAGATGCACGCGGCCTTCGCGGGCATCGACCGGGGCCTCGCGGCGGCCGCGGTCGGCCGCAGCCAGCAGATCGCCGATTCGGTGTCGATCGACCTCGACCTCGGGAAGCGTCATTTTCCGGGCTTCGACGTCCCCGGCGGCAGGACCGCGTCGGAGGAACTGCGGCGGCTGTGCCTCGCCGGTCTCCGCGAGCGGTACGCCCGGGTGGCCAGCCGCTGGGCCGAGGAGGCCGTTCCGGCGGACCCCGCCACCGCCCCCCTGCACGCCCACGTGCTCGAGCGGCTCGACCGGGAACTGGCCGTGATCGACACGCTGGGATTCGCCAGCTACTTCCTGATCGTCTGGGACTTCGTCCGCCACGCCCGGGAGCTCGACATCCCCGCCGCGGCCCGGGGCTCCGGCGTCGGCGCGCTGGTGGCCTACGCCCTCCACCTCTCGCACGTCTGCCCGCTGGAATACGACCTGCTCTTCGAGCGCTTCCTCGACGTCAACCGCCGCGAGGCGCCCGACATCGACATCGACTTCTGCAAGGAACGGCGGGGCGAGGTCATCGACTACGTCAAGAAGAAGTACGGCGAGGCCAACGTCGCCCAGATCGGCACGTTCGGCACGCTCGCCGCCCGGGCCGCGATCCGTGACGTCGGCCGCGCCCTGGGCATGCCGCTGCCGCGCGTCGACCAGATCGTGGCCCTCGTGCCCGACCAGCTGGGCATCACGCTCGAGGAGGCGGCCGCGGAGGGCTCGCAGCTGGCCGCGGCCTGCGGCGACGACCCGGAGGTTCGGGAGCTCGTCCAGCTCGCCAAGCAGATCGAGGGCCTGGCGCGGAACGTGGGCACCCATGCCGCCGCCGTGGTCATCGCCGACCGGCCGCTCGACGAATACGTGCCCCTGCAGCGGGTGACGGGCAAGGAGGAAGTGATCACCCAGTGGGCGATGGGCGACGTCGAGCGGGCCGGGCTGATGAAGATGGACTTCCTCGGCCTCCGCTACCTCACGGTCGTGGCCAAGACGCTCGACATCATCGCGCTGACGACCGGCCGGCGGCTCGACCCCCTCGCCTTCCCGCTCGACGACAAGGCGACCTTCGCCACCCTCTGCCGCGGCGAGACGAAGGGCATCTTCCAGCTCGAGAGCGGCGGCATCCGCGACCTGCTCCAGCGGATGAAGCCCGACCACTTCCTCGACATCGTGGCCGTGAACGCGCTCTACCGGCCGGGCCCGCTCGAGGGGGGCATGGTCGACGAATACGTGACCGTCAAGCACGGCCGCAAGCGGGCCGCGTTCCTCCACCCCGTGATGCGGGACGTGCTGGAGGAGACGCACGGCGTGATGGTCTACCAGGAGCAGGTGATGCGGATCCTGGAGCGGCTCGGGGGCATCGAGCTCTCCAGCGCCTACACCTGCATCAAGGCGATCAGCAAGAAGAAGCTCGAGACGATCGCCCCCTTCCGCGAGCAGTTCGTGGCGGGGGCGCAGCAGCAGGGCCTCGCCAGGCAGCAGGCGGAGGAGGTCTTCGCGCTGATCGAGAAGTTCGCCGGCTACGGCTTCAACAAGAGCCATTCGACCGCCTACGCCCTGCTCGCCTTCCAGACCGCCTACCTCAAGACCCACTTTCCCACCGAGTTCATGGCCGCCCTGCTGTCGGGCGACATCACCGGCCGCAACTTCAAGAAGAAAGACTCGCTCGTCGAGCACGTGGAGGACTGCCGCCGGATGGGGATCGAGGTGGCGTGCCCCGACGTCAACGCCTCGGCCGCCGACTTCGGCGTGGCGGACGGGCGGATCCTGTTCGGGCTTGCGGCGGTGAAGGGCTGCGGCGAACAGGCGGCGGCGGCGATCGCCGCAGAACGAGCCGCCCGCGGGCCGTACCGCGACCTGCACGACTTCTGCGGCCGGCTCGACCCGTCGGTGGTCAACCGGACGGCGATCGAGAACCTCGCCAAGGCGGGCGGGCTCGACGGGCTCGGCGGCCACCGTGGTGCGCTGCTCGCCGGGGTCGAGAAGGCGATGGCCGCCGGCGCCGCGCAGCTCGCCGACCGCCGCAGCGGCCAGAAGAGCCTGTTTGCGGCCCTCGAGGAGCCGCAGGCCGCCGCGACCGACCCCGGCGCCGCCGGCTTGCCCGACGTGCCCGCCCTCTCCGACCTCGAGATGCGGTCGAACGAGAAGGAGGTGCTCGGCTACTACATTCACAGCCACCCGCTCGCCGAGTTTCAGGGGCTGATCGAGGCGATCGGCACGCACGGCACGATCGACCTCGGCGGCACGAAGGCCAAGGAGGCGGTCGTGGTCGGCGGACTGGTGTCGGCCGTCAAGCTCTCCAACACCAAGCAGGCCCGCCCCGGCTCGACGCATACGCGGTATGCGATGTTCGACCTCGAAGACATGGACGGCCTCGTCCGCAGCATCTGCTGGCCGGAAGACTACGCCCGGATCGGCGAACTCCTGCAGCCCGATGCCGTGGTGCTGATCGGCGGCTCGATCGACCGGCGGGCCGGCAGCGAGGAGACCAATCTGATCGTCAACGACGTGGTGCCGATCGCGGAGGCCTGGAACCTCCAGCCGCGGGGGGTGACGGTGAGGCTCGACGAATCGCTGCACGACCGGGCCACCCTCGATCGGCTCGCCGAGCTTCTCAGACGTCACCCGGGCAAGGTGCCCCTCCGGCTCGTGCTCGATCTGGCCGACGGCAGCCGGGTGTTCCTCGACGTCGATCGCGACCGCGTCCGCTGGGGCCCGGAGTTGTATCGCGACCTGCTGACCCTGCTTGGTCCGAGTTGCGTGCGGGCGCCCGTGTCGATCGGCGGCAGGAGAGACGAGCCCGCCCGACGGGGACCGCCCGGCCGAGCCCCCGCGGCCGTTGGCTGAGCCGGCTGCCGCGGCCAAAAACCCTGCCGAACCTCGCATTGCCCCCATCCGCCGGCCTGACTACCCTCCCGCCGGTCGGGCGCTCTGATTTTAGGCAGCCCGCGTGTCGATTGGTTTCCTCCGGCAGCCCCGCAGGTGCTCACCATGCCGCTTCCACGGATTCCCGCCCGCCTCGCGCCGCCGTGTCGGCTCGTCACCGTCGGAGTGATGGCACTCGCGCTCATCCTCGGATCTCGTGCATGGGGCCAAGTCGGAGGCCAACAGGGCGGCCAGCTCGGCGGCGGCCAACTCGGCGGGGGCGCGGGCCAACTCGGCGGGGGCGCGGGCCAACTCGGCGGGGGCGCGGGCCAACTCGGCGGGGGCGGGGGCCAGCTCGGTGGGGGAGGGGGCCAGCTCGGCGGAGGAGGCGGCGGGGGCGGCGGCCTTCAGCCCGCCGGCGTCTTCATCGATCCCCAGGGAGTGCTGCGCCAGACCGGCGCGGCCCACGCGGGGCTCTCGGCCGCCCACCGCAAGGCGGCCATCGAAGCGCTGCCGGGCGACCTGCAGAAACCGGCGCCGCTGCGGAAGGTGGCGCTCTCGCGGCTGGAGGCGGCGGTCGCCCAGGCCGCAGCGGACGGCACCCGCCTTCCCGACGAGGTGGAGAAGCTCGCGGGCCTCACCCGGCTGCAGTACGTGTTCGTCTATCCGGCCGAGGGGGGCACGCCGGGCGAGATCGTGCTCGCCGGCCCCGCCGAACCCTGGATCACCGACGCCACCGGCCGCGTGGTCGGAGCGGCGACCGGCAGCCCGACGTTGCTGCTCGAGGATCTCGCCACCGCCCTTCGCAGCTTCGCCCCCGGCCAGTCGCACGACACGCTGGTGGGCTGCTCGATCGACCCGACGAAGGAGGGCCTCGCCCGGATGCAGGCCTTCCTCAAGCAGGTCGGCAAGGTGAATCCCCAGGGGGGCGTTGACCGGATCGTCGCCGGCATGCGGAAGGCGCTCGGACCGCAGACCGTCACCGTACAGGGCGTGCCGGCCGGCAGCCATTTCGCTCGGGTGCTCGTGGAGGCCGACTACCGCATGAAGTTGATCGGCATCGGCCTCGAGCGGCCCCCGGTGCGGATGCCCGTGTGGATCGAACTCGCCTCTGCCGGCGCCGTCGCGGCCAACGCGCTGCAGCGCTGGTACTTCATTCCCGACTACGAGTGCGTGCGGATCTCCGAGGACGATCTGGCGATCGAACTCGTCGGCCGCGGGGTGAAGCTCTGCGGGGCCGACGAGGTGGTGCAGCCCGACGGCTCGCGGCTCTCCGCGATGCGGGCCGACCAGGCGAGCCGCACCTTCACCGAGGCCTTCACGGACAAGTACGCGGAGATCGCCGCCAAGAGCCCGGTCTACGCCCAACTCCGCAACATGATCGACCTGGTGGTCGCGGCGGCGTACCTCCAGGAACACGACGCCTACGGCAAGGCGGGCTGGGGAGCCGAGAAGCTCCGCGACGAGTCGTGCTGCGCCGTCGAGCGGTTCACGCCGCCGTCCCAGGCGGAGACCGCGATCCACGCCGTGTGGCGCGGCACCCGGCTGCTGACGCCGATCGGCGGCGGCGTGGCCATCGAGCCGCGGCGGGCCGTGCAGGCCCCGAACCTGCTTGGTGACGAATCGGGCGCGGTGCAGTCGGCCCACGCCGCGGCCCACGACCTGCCGACGGCAGGCTGGTACTGGGACTGAGGCCGAGTCCGGCGTCGTGCTGCCGTACCGCTCACGCGGTGACGCTCCCGGAACGTGCCACACGGCGGACGCCCTCCGGAAGCCCCAATCGCGTCAGCGATCGCCTTACGGAATCCCCAATCGCGTCAGCGATGGGGACCTGGGGGCCGTCAGACCTTGACCCGCTCGAGGTACTCACCCGTCCGCGTGTCGACCTTGATGGTCTCGCCCTGCTCGATGAACGCCGGCACGGTCACTTCGGCCCCGGTCTCGAGCTTCACGGGCTTGGTCAGGTTCGTGGCCGTGTTGCCGCGGACCGCCGGCTCCGCATATTCGACCTTGAGCACCATGTGGTTGGGGGGCTCCATCGAGATCGGGTTGCCGTTGTAGAGCAGCATCGAGCAGACCGTGCCCTCCTTGATCCACTTCCAGGAGTCGTCCACCTGCTCCTTGGAAAGCTCGTACTCCTCGTAGTTGGCGTTGTCCATGAACACGAACGCCTCCCCCCGCTTGTAGAGGAACTGGGCGTCGATCGTGGTGATGTCGGCCTCGTCGAGCGAGTCACCGCTCTTGTAGGTGCGGTCGAGCACCGTGTTCCGCAGCAGGTTCCGCAGCTTGCACTTGTAGAGCGCCTGCCCCTTGCCGGGCTTCACGAAGTTGCACTCGATCATGATGTACGGGTCGCCGTCGATCTGGACCTTGAGGCCCTTCTTGAACTCGCTGGTGTTGTAGGCTGGCACTGTCGCTCGACGCTCCTGTGGAAGGCCGCTTTCTTTCCGGAGACCGACGCCCGTATCCTGAAGCGGAGTCAAGAGTGGCGGCGAGTCACCGACCTGTCAACTTCCACCGGCCGTTCCCGATGACCACCGCCGCACCGCCACGTGACGCCTCCTCGGCCGCCCCGGGCTGGCAGCGGGAGCTCGCCGACGCCATCCGCGACCCGGCGGAGCTCGCCGACCTGCTGGGCATCGACGCGGCCGCGCGGCCCGCCGCCGCGGCCGGCTTCCCGCTCCTGGTGCCCCGGTCCTTCGCGGCCCGCATGCGGCGCGGCGACCCGCGCGACCCGCTGCTGCTGCAGGTCTGGCCGCAGGCCGACGAAGACACCCCCGCCCCCGGCTGGTCTTCCGACCCGCTCGCCGAGGCCGACGCGCTCGCGGCCCCCGGCCTGGTCCGCAAGTACCGCGGCCGGGCCCTGCTCCTGCTCACTGGCGGCTGTGCGATCAACTGCCGCTACTGCTTCCGTCGCGAGTTTCCCTACGCCGAGCACGGCGCCACGCGCCGCGGCGTGGCCGCGGGCCTCGCCGCGATCGCCGCCGACGAGTCGCTCAGCGAGGTGATCCTCTCCGGCGGCGACCCGCTCGTCGTCGACGACGGCTTCCTCGCCGAGGTGCTCGCGCGGCTCGACGAGATCCCGCACCTCCGCCGGCTGCGGATCCACACGCGGCTGCCCGTGGTGCTGCCGGCCCGGGTGACGGCCGGCCTCGTGGACGTGCTCCGCGATTCCCGGCTCGCCCGCGTGATCGTGATCCATGCGAATCACCCGCACGAGATCGACGACTCGGTCGCCGACGCGGTGCGGGCGCTGGCAGCCGCGCCCGCGATGATGCTCAACCAGGCGGTGCTGCTGGCGGGCGTGAACGATTCGGCGGCGACGCTCGCCGCCCTGGCGGAGAGACTCGTGGAAATCGGCGTCGCTCCCTATTATCTGCACCTGCTCGACCGCGTCCGGGGCGCCGCCCACTTCGAGGTGCCGGAGGCGCGGGGGCTGGAGATCCACCGCCAGTTGCAGGATTCGCTCCCGGGCTACGCGGTTCCCCGCCTCGTCCGCGAGGTCCCGGGCGAACCCGCCAAGGTCTGGATCCGATGAACGTGTGCCCGGCACCCCGCCACTTCGAGGAGAGCCCCCGATGAGAGTCCTGATCGCCGTCGACGGTTCGACGATGTCGCTCGACGCGGTGCGGTTCGCTGCCGGACTGCTCGATCCGGCCGCCGACCTGGCGGCGCTCTTCTATTCGCCCCGGGATCTGGAGCAGCGGGTGCCGCACGCCTCGCGGTCGATCATCGGCGGAGCGGCGGCGGCCGTGTTCGACGACGCCCGCGCGTGCCTGCCGCCCGCGATCGCCGAGCGGGCGGAGTTCGTGCAAAACGATGCCCCGGCCGCCGTCGGCATCCTCGCCGCGGCGACGACCTGGCAGGCAGACCTCGTGGTCGTGGGGGCCCGCGGGCACGGGGGGCTGCAGAGCCTCCTGCTCGGCAGCGTGTCTCGGGCGGTGGTGCACGGGGCGCACCTGCCGGTGATGGTGGCCCGGTCTTCCCCGCCACGGGGCCGCGGGCCTTCGGTCTTGGCGTGCCACCACCCGGCGAGCGCCGCCTCCGTCGCCAAGGCGGTCGGCCACGTCCACTGGCCGGCCGGGACCGTCGGCTCGGTGATCGGCGTCGCCGAGTCGCTGCTGGCGGGCCCGCTGCCCGCCTGGCTCGAGAAGCGGGTCCGTGATCCCGACACCGCCGCCGTCGCCAAGGCCTGGCAGCAGGAGCACGACGCGGAGGTGACGGCGCTGGAAGGCGTGCTCGCGGCCTTCGCGGCGACGCTCCCGCCGGCGTTCCGGGGGACGAAGCCCGTCGTCGCGCAGGGCAACCCGGGCGATCGCATCGTCGAGCGGGTCAAGGCCGACGGGATCGACCTCGTCGTCCTCGGCCGCACGCCGACCGATCCGCTCTCCAGGTGGCTCCTGGGCAGCACGTCCGAGGCCGTGCTCTCGCAGTCGCCGGCGAGCGTGTTGATCGTGCCCGTCGAGAAGTGACGGCACGGCCGCTCGCGTGAAGCCAGGTTTCGGGAAGCCCGGCGGCGTGAGCGCTGGAGCCCGGCCCGCTCAGATGTAGTACATCGAATCCCCGGGGGGTCCGCACTTCGCCGCGAGGCTGGCGATCGAGATCGCGGCCAAGGCCTTCGATTCCGCTTCGGCGACGGTCTCCCACGCGGAGACGAGCGTGGCGGCGGTCCGCGACTTGCGGGACAGCTCCGCGGACAGCGGCGCCGCCGCGTCGGCCGGTCCATCCACCGCCTCGAGGACGTCGAGCAGCGTCACCTCGCCCGGGGCCTTCGCCAGCCGGTAGCCGCCGGCCGCGCCGCGGACGCTCATCACGATTCCCGCGGCCTTGAGCTGGAGCAGGATGTGGACGAGGAACCGGGGCGGCACTCCCTGCGCCGTGCAGATCTCGCGAATCCGCACCGGCGTCGGCGAATCGATCCTGCGTGCCAGTTCCACCACGGCCAGGGCGGCGTATTCGGTCTTGGCGGAGAGGCGCATCGGCGTTCCCGTCGTCAGCGTGAATGCAGGCCGCACTCGGTCTTGGCCGTGCCGCTCCAGCGACCGGCCCGCTCGTCCTCGGCGGCCGCGACGGCCCGGGTGCAGGGCTGGCAGCCGATGCTCACGTAGCCCTTGTCGTGGAGCGGGTTGTACGGAACCTGCTCGCGCACGATCACGTCCCAGACCTGGGCCTTCGTCCAGTTCGCCAGGGGCGACACCTTGACCACGCCGAACTTGTGGTCCCAGCCCACGATCGGCGCGGCGGCGCGGTCGGGGCTCTGGTCGCGCCGGATGCCGCTCATCCAGGCGTCGAAGCCGGTGAGCACCCGCGTGACCACCGCGAGCTTGCGATCGCCGCAGCAGCGGTCGGGATCAACGCGATAGATGGGCCCCCCGTGGGTGCGCTCGTAGTCCTCCACGGTCGTCTCGGGCCGCTCGAGCGCGACCTCGATGCCGTAGCGGGCCGCGATGCGATCGCGCAGCGCCAGCGTCTCCGGGAACTGATAGCCGGTCTCCAGATTGAAGACGTGCGTGCCCGGGGCGATCGCGGCGAGCCAGTGGATGATCAGGCAGCCCTCGGGGCCGAAGGCGGTGGCCATGGTGAGCCGTCCGCCGTAGCGGTCGACGGCCCAGCGGATCACGTCGGCTGGACTCGCGGCCTCGAGCGATCGGCTCGCCCGCGCGAGGTCCTCACGGAGTTCCCCGGTCGCCTCGCGAACGCGAGGCGGATTGACCGTCGGCCCAGGGACCATTTCCGATACCTTATCTTGTTGGTCAACTTTTGAAAGTATATCCTTGCCAACCCAAAATCGTCCAGCCGTACCACCGACGTGCGGCCGCAGCCGCTTCAGTCCGCAGGGTTTGCCCAGCGGCCCCATCCATCACCGCAGAGTCTGTTCGCCGGGTACGCTTCGCGGACGAGAGCCGGGGCCGTGAAGCCCGGCAAATACCCGCCGGCTCGTGCCCGTGGGCAAGACCGGCAGGGAAGCCCGGGAGGCACTCATGGCGCGCAACGTCGCTCTGGCGGTCGATCTGGGGGCCTCGGGCGGCCGCGTGGTCGCCGGCAGCTTCGATGGCCGCCGGCTCGAACTGGAGGAGATCCATCGGTTCGAGAACGGGCCGGTGTCGCTGGCGGGCCAACTCGTGTGGGACCTGCCGCGGCTCTGGCAGGAGGTCGTCGCCGGCCTGCGGGCCGCCGCGGAGCGGCACGGGCCGGCGGTGACGAGCGTCGGCGTCGACACCTGGGGGGTGGATTTCGCGTTTCTGGGCACGGATGGCGCCCTCCTCGGAAACCCGGTCTGCTATCGCGACGCCCGCACCCGGGGCATGCTCGCCGCCGCCGAGCGAACCGTTCCCCGCCCCGAGATCTTCGCGGCGACCGGGCTGCAGTTCATGGAGCTCAACTCGCTCTACCAGCTCCTCGCCATGCACGAAGCCCGGTCGAGCATCCTGGCCGCAGCCGATCGCCTGCTGATGATCCCGGACGTGTTCCACTGGCTGCTCTGCGGCAAGCCGACCAACGAGCGGACCAACGCCTCCACGACCCAGTGCTACGATCCCCGCCGGCATGATTGGGCGTTCGGGATGCTCGATCGCTTCGGCCTGCCACGGCGAATCTTCGGGCCGCTCACCGACCCCGGCACGGATCTCGGCGGGCTGCGGCCGGAGGTCGCCGCCGAGACCGGCCTGCAGCATGCGCACGTGGTCGTGCCCGGCACGCACGACACCGCCAGCGCCGTGGCGGCGGTGCCCGCCGACGAGCCGCCGAGCAGCCGGCCCGACTGGTGCTACGTGAGCCTCGGCACCTGGGCGCTGGTCGGCGCCGAACTCGACCGGCCGCTGGTCACGGCCGAGTGCCTGGCCCGCAACTTCACCAACGAAGGGGGCGTGGGGGGCACGACCCGGCTGCTCAAGAACGTCTGCGGGCTGTGGCTCGTGCAGCAATGCCGGGCGGCGTGGCAGCGATCGGGCCAGGGCTGGTCGTGGGATCAGCTCACCGCCCTCGCCGCGGAGGCTCCGCCGCTGGTGACGCTCGTCGATCCGAACGACCCGTCGCTGGTGGCGCCCGCCGACATGCCGGAGGCGATCCGGGCGCTGGCCAAGCGGGCGGGCGAGCCGGTGCCCGATTCCACCGGGGCGATCGTCCGCACGGCCCTGGAGAGCATCGCGGCGGCGATCCGGCGGACGCTCGGCGAGCTCGACGACCTGCTCGGCCGGCGCGTGTCGCGGGTGCACGTGGTCGGAGGCGGGGTGCAGAACCGACTGCTCTGCCAGATGATCGCCGATGCCACCGACCGCCCGGTCGTGGCCGGCCCCGTCGAGGCCACCGCTGTCGGCAACCTGCTGGTCCAGCTGGCCGGCCGCGACGGGCCGCTCGACCTCCGCGCGATCCGCAGGATCGTCCGCGACAGTTTCGAGCCCCGACGGTACGAGCCCCGCGACGCAGCCCGCTGGAACGACCGGCTCGCCTGACGAGTCATGGCCGCCGGCACGGGTTGGAAACCCGTGCTACTCAAGTGCCAGCCGCCCACCAGGCGTCCGGGTTTCCAACCCGCGTCCGCGCACCCGTCCGGCCACGCCCCAATCGCGCACCCCCGCCCGTCCGGCGGCTCAGGCCGCCTGGTGCTGGCGGGCGGGCCGCTTGGTGACCACGCCGTGGTCGACCTCGATGATCGCGTCGGCGAGGGCCAGCGTGCTCGCCCGGTGCGTGATCATGATCACCGTCCGGTTCTCCACGTAGGCCGCGAGCGCCTCGTGGATCAGCCGCTCGCTCTCGACGTCGATCTGGCTGGTGGCCTCGTCGAGCACGAGAATCTCGGCGTCGCGGAGAAACGCCCGGGCCAGCGCGATCCGCTGCCGCTGCCCCCCCGAGAGCCGGAAGCCGTTGGGGCCCACCATCGTCCGGTAGCCCTCGGGAAACTCCGAGATGAAGTCGTGGGCGTGGGCCTTGCGGGCCGCCGCCTCGATCTCCTCCTCCGTCGCATCCCAGCGACCGTAGCGGATGTTGTAGTGGATCGACTCGTTGAACAGCTCGGTCTGCTGCGTCACCATCGCGATCCTGCGCCGCAGGTCGTGGAGCGACAGCTCCGTCAGCGGCACGCCGTCGAGCAGCACCCGGCCCTTGGTCGGATCGTAGAAGCGGCAGATGAGGTTCACCAGCGTGCTCTTGCCGCCGCCGTTGGGGCCCACGATCGCCACCCGCTCGCCGAACCGGATCGAGACGTCGACGTCCTTGAGGACGGTGTCGATGCCGTCGTAGGAGAACGACACCTTCTCCAGGCGGATCTCCCGGTGCGGCGCGGGCACCGTCCGCGGGTTCGCCGCCTCGGCCAGCTTCGACGGGGTGTCGAGCAGCGGGTAGAGCGCCTGGGCGCCCACCATCCCGATGTTCAGGCCGGTGATCACGCCGGACAGCTTCCGCACCGGGTCGCTGGCGCCGATCAGGAAGCCGAAGAAGATCATGATGCCCGGCACGCTCATCGGCTGGTCGGTCATCGTGATCCCGAAGATCTGCGTCTCCTGGTTGATCACGAGCCACGCCCCGACCGCGATCGATGTGGCCACCATGCCGATGCCCAGGATCTCGGTGATCGGATTGGCGAGGGCGTGGTAGAAGGAGTGCCACATCCCGGTCCGCATCATGTCGCGGGTGCAGGTGCGGAACCGCTCGCGCTCGAACTCCTCCATCGTGTAGGCCTGCACGGTCAGCACGTTGTTGAGCGCCTCGAGCAGCACGTGGTGGAAGCCCTTGGAGCGGTTGAGGATGTTCTTCGACACGTTCCTGATCCGCCGGTTGAGCCAGACCATCAGGAAACCCACCACGGGGGCCAGGGTGAGGCAGGCCAGCGTCAGCCGCCACGAGACCATCATCGCCAGCCCGAGGCAGGAGGCGATCTTGAGCGGCTCGGTGACGGCGCCGCCGTAGACCGCGGTGATGCCGCCGGCGAGCATGTCGGAGGTGGCCGTGACCTGGGCCATGAAGCCGGCCGAGCCCCACTTCATGAACTGGGCCCGGTCGAGCTCCAGCGCCTTGTCGAACACCTTGAGGCGGATGTTCCGGCTGATGTTCATCGCCACCCAGCTGACGAGCAGGGTCGAGCCCATCAGGAGCACGTGCTTGAGGAACGTGCTCACCACGACCAGCGCCACCACCAGGAGCACGGTCTGGAAGGGATCGCGTGGCAGGAAGCGGTCGAGCCAGGGGGTGAGCCGCTTGCCGGAGTAGATGATCGCCTCGTCGCCGCGGCGGACGAGCTTCAGGGTGTCGAGCTGGTTGCGGTCCCGCTTCGTGCGGTCGGCGTCGGCCGGCGACTCCGCCAGCGACTTCTCGAGGGCGGCGATCTGCTCGTCGGCGGACGCGAGCCGGGCGGTGGAATCCTCGATCCGCCGCTCGTTCCACGACTGGAGCGATTCGCCCTTCAGCGTGACCTCGATGATCGGGAACAAGGCCGCGATGTTGGCGCCCCAGAGGGCGGCCACGCCGGCCGAGCAGAGCAGGGCGGCGGCCAGCAGCGGCCAGCTCTTCGCGGCCTCGCGGAGCGCCCTGAGGAAGTAGGTCATGGAGCGACGTCTCGTGGGGTCAGGGAACGACCCGAATGTGATCGGATGGATCGGCAGGCTCGGTTCAGGCCATCGCCGTCCCGTCGGCCCGGCGGCGGAAGCTGCGCCCGTCCTGGCAGGCTGGGCAGACCTCGGCCGGCGGAACCTGTCTGACGGCGGGGGAAAGTAGTGACCCCGCCGGTCGCGTTCAAGGGCGGGTTTGGACGGGAAACCCCGGCGTCACCCGCGGCCCAGGCGGAGTTCCGCGGCCAGCAGAGTGTTGGCCATCAGCATCGCGACCGTCATCGGGCCCACGCCGCCGGGAACCGGCGACAGCCAGCCGGCGACCTCCGCCACCGGGCCCGCGTCGACGTCGCCCACGAGCCTGCCGTCGACCCGATTGATGCCGACGTCGATCACGGCCGCCCCCGGCCGCACCATGGGGGCGGTGATCAGCCCCGGCTTGCCGACGGCCGCCACCAGGATGTCGGCCTCGCGCGTGAACCGGCCGAGGTCGCCGGAGCGGCTGTGGCAGATCGTCACCGTCGCATCGCAGCCTCCCGCGCCGTCGGCCGGGCAGCCGGGCGGGGGGCGCTGGGCGAGCAACAGCGCCAGCGGCTTGCCCACGATGTCGCTGCGGCCCACGATCACCACGTGCCTGCCGGCGGTGGGAATGGCGGCGTCGATCAGCATCCGCTGCACGCCCGCGGCCGTGCAGGGGATGAACCGCGGCCGCCCCTGCGAGAGCAGCCCGGCGTTCTCCGGATGGAATCCGTCGACGTCGCGATCGGGCGGCACGGCGTCGAGGACGGCGACCTGGTCGACGTGCGGGGGCAGCGGCAGCTGCACGAGGATGCCGTCGGCGTGGCCATGCTCGTCGCGGGCGATCGAGCCGACGAGCGCCACGAGGTCGGCGGTCGTGGCGGTCGCCGCCACCGGGATCACCGCCGAGTCCATGCCCAGGCGGGCGGCAGCCGCCGCCTTGCTCTTCACGTAGGAGGCGCTCGCCGCGACGTCGCCCACGAGCACCACCACGAGCCGCGGCTTCCGCCTGAACATCCCGGCGAACGTGTCGACCTCGCCCCGCAGCGAGGCCTCGATCCGGCCCGCCAGCGCCCGGCCGTCGAGCATCTGCGCCGTCATGGGGCCGCCTGCTCCGCGGCCGCGCCCCACCGCCGCCAGAGCGGCTCGATGCCCGCCGCCTCCGCATCCCCCTCGTGGAACACGAACAGGTAGCGGAGCGTGAGCGACCCGCCGGCGGGGATCGTGTGGTCGCCGGAGCCCTGCGGGGCGCCGGAGAAGTCGTGCAGGCCGAAGGGATTCGCCGCCACGAGCCCGTAGTCGCGGGCATGCCAGTGGGTCGGGTGCCGGAAGTTCCCCGGATGGTCGAGGATTCCGATGCCCATGGTCCGGCCGCCGAGCGGGCCCCAGTAATCGACCCAGCGGGCGGGCTTGCCCCAGATCGCGGCGTCCTGCACGCCCTCGGAGTTGGCGCAGTGGCCGGCGGCGCCCGCGGAGCCGTCGAGGTCCCGCAGCTGCAGCGGGGTCCGCATCCGGATGCCCAGCGTGCCCTCCTTGGTGTCTCCGAAGGTCACCGGGCCGTGATCGGCGTGGATGGTGATCGTGTAGTCGATCATGCGGGTCGTGGCGTCGCCGGCGAACACCAGCCGCGTGGTGTCGGTGCAGACGACCGTATCGTCGGCGCCGACCCAGCGGTGGTCCGCCTCGATCACCCCCTCGGCGCCCGACCGGGCCGCGCGGAGCGCGACGTGCTCGATGCGGTTGCCCGCCTGTCGCTCGGCCTTGTCGGCCTTGGGGTGCGACGTCCAGAAGTCGAAGCCGTTGACGATCCCGTGCGTGAACCAGATCGACTCGTGGTGCGGATGGTCGTGGGCCTCCCCCGCGACGCCGTCCTCCATCGGCCAGGACCGGGTCATCGGGATCCCGCCGGGGCCCAGCACGGGATACAGGATCGGCTTGCGAGACCCGCCGTGCACGTAGGCCGTGAACGGCTCGCCGTCGATGGCCACGTCGATCCTCTGGCTGCCGCAGGTCAGCGTCACCTCCGCGACCACCGGGCCGCACGCGAGCCAGGCCGCGACGCCCACCAGCCCCAGGAATGCCCGCGCCGCGCCGCTGCGCCCCGGGCTGCACTTCCGCGCCCGATCGTCCGGCCGACCGGCCTCGTCGCCCCTCATGATTCCTCCCCGAGGTAGAGCAGGCGGAGCTGGTGCTGGATCTCCTCGAGGAGCTTCCGCTCGTCGGGCCCGAGGTTGCCCCGCGTCTTCTCCTCGAGCATGTCGATCGTGTCGATGAAGTGCTTGGCGGTGGCGAGGTTCCTGACCGCCTTGTTCGTGATCGGGTTTGGAATCCTGCCGAGGGCCATCAGGGCCTGCGTGAACAGGGTGTGGATCAAGAACTCGAACGTGGCCGGCGGCATCCGGCCCGCCCCCGTGTCGTCGCCACCGGCATCCTCGCTCATCTCGGCTCCTCGCGGCTCAGGCTTCGGCCACCCACGCGCTGCCCGCGTGGCGTTCCACCGCCGCGGCCACCAGCCCGGTGAACAGCGGATGGGCGGCCGTCGGCTTGCTCTTGAACTCCGGGTGGAACTGCACGGCGACGAACCAGGGGTGGTCGGCCAGTTCCACGATCTCCACGAGCGAGCCCTCGGGGCTCGTGCCCGCGATCACCAGCCCGGCCCGCTCCAGCTGCCCGCGATACCGGCCGTTGAACTCGTAGCGGTGGCGGTGCCGCTCGGAGATCCGCGTGGTGCCGTAGGCCGCCGCCGACCTCGTGCCGTCCGCGAGCACGGCCGGACGGGCGCCCAGCCGCATCGTGCCCCCCTTGTCGACCACCGTGTACTGCTCGTCCATCAGGCAGATCACCGGATGGGGCGTGTTGCGGTCGAACTCGGTCGAGTGCGCCCCCTCGAGGCCCGCGGCGTGGCGGGCCACGTCGATCACGGCGCACTGCATGCCCAGGCAGATCCCCAGGAAGGGCAGCCGCCGCTCGCGGGCGAAGCGGATGGCCTCGACCTTCCCCTCGATGCCCCGTTCGCCGAAGCCCCCCGGCACGAGCAGTCCGTCGAAGCCCGCCAGCAGCCGCTCCGCCCCCTCCCGCTCGATGTCCTCGCTCTTGATCGGCTGCACGCGGACCTGCGCCCGGCAGGCGATGCCGCCGTGGTCGAGGGCCTCGTAGATGCTCTTGTAGGCGTCGCGGTGCTCCGCGTATTTGCCCACCAGCGCGATCGACACCTCGTGCTCGGGGTTCCGCAGGCGGTGCAGGATGTCGTGCCATTCCTCGAGGTCGGCCGGCCCCGACTGGATGCCGAACCGCCGGAGGATGATCTCGTCGATCCGGTTCGACTGCAGCGACAGCGGCACCTCGTAGATCGAGAAGTCCTTGTCGCGCTCCTCGATCACCGCGTCGAGAGGCACGTTGCAAAACAGGGCGATCTTCTCCCGGTCGGCCACGTCGATCGCCCGCTCCGTCCGGCAGACGAGGATGTCGGGCTGGATGCCGATCTGCCGCAGCAGGCCCACCGAATGCTGCGTGGGCTTCGTCTTCAGTTCCCCCGCCGCCTTGAGGTAGGGGACGAGCGTGAGGTGGATGAAGATGCAGTTCTCGCGCCCCACCTCCAGCGGAATCTGCCGGATCGCCTCCAGGAAGGGGAGGCTCTCGATGTCTCCCACGGTGCCGCCGATCTCGGTGATCGCGATGTCGGTCTCGTCGTCGGCGAGGTTCCGGACCACCTCCTTGATCTCGTTGGTGATGTGCGGGATCACCTGGACCGTCTTCCCCAGGAACTCGCCGCGCCGTTCCTTGTTGATCACCGAGAGGTAGATCTGCCCGGTCGTGTAGTTGCTCTCGCGGGTGAGCCTGGTCGACGTGAACCGCTCGTAGTGGCCGAGGTCGAGGTCGGTCTCGCTGCCGTCGTCGAGGACATACACCTCGCCGTGCTGGTACGGGCTCATCGTGCCCGGATCGACGTTGATGTAAGGGTCGAGCTTCTGCATCCTCACCCGCAGGCCGCGGGATTCGAGGAGCATGCCGATCGAGGCGCTGGTGAGACCCTTGCCCAGCGAGCTGACCACGCCGCCGGTCACGAACACGTGCTTGGTCACGGTGCGAGTTCCTTCCCGTCCGCCGGAGCATCCACATCCTGCGGCCGCCGTTCCCATGGGGACCCCGCGGCGACCGCTCCGGAACCGGATTGAACCAGCGGCGTTCCGCATGGTCAAACCCCGTCGTGATTCGTCGTGTATGGTTGTGAGATGGCCATGCCGAACGCCACCGCCCCGACGTCGAACCTCCGCATCCGGAGCCTCGAACCGCTCGTGCCGCCGGCCCGGCTGTGCGCCCTGCTGCCGCTCGACGAGCCGGCCGCGCGGACCATCGTGGAGGGCCGGCGGGCCGTCGAGGCCGTGCTGGCCGGCGAGGACGACCGCCTGCTGGCCGTGGTGGGCCCCTGCTCGATCCACGATCCCGACGCCGCCCGCGACTACGCCGCCCGGCTCCATGCCCTGGCCGACCGCGTGGCCGACCGCCTGCTGGTCATCATGCGGGTCTACTTCGAGAAGCCGCGGACGACCGTCGGCTGGAAGGGCCTGATCAACGACCCGCACCTCGACGACTCGTTCGACGTGGCGTCGGGGCTGCGGCTCGCCCGGTCGCTGTTGATCGAGATCGCCCGGCTGGGGCTGCCCACGGCGACCGAGTTTCTGGAGCCGATCACCCCGCAGTACATCGCCGACACGATCGTGCTCGGGGCGATCGGGGCCCGCACCACCGAGAGCCCCACCCACCGGCAGATGGCCAGCGGCCTGTCGATGCCGGTCGGCTTCAAGAACTCGACCGACGGCTCGCTGCAGGCGGCGATCGACGCGATGCTCGCGGCCCGCACGCCCCACAGCTTCCTGGGCATCGACAACGACGGCGGCACCTGCGTGGTGTCCACCGTGGGCAACCCCTGGGGCGTGCTGATGCTCCGCGGGGGGCGGTCGGGCTCGAACTACTCGTCCGCCGTGATGGAGGAGGCCCGCTCGAAGATGGAGAAGGCCGGCCTGCCGCCGCGGATCGTGGTGGACTGCAGCCACGCCAACTCCGGGAAGGATCCGACCCGGCAGTCGGTGGTGTGGCGGGACGTGCTCGCCCAGCGGGCGGCCGGTGACCGGTCGATCGTGGGGATGATGCTCGAGAGCAACCTCCACCCGGGCAGCCAGGCCGTGCAGGCCGACCGCTCGAAGCTCGCCTACGGCGTGTCGGTGACCGACGCCTGCATCGGGTGGGAGGAGACGGAGCAACTCCTCCTCGAGGCCCACGCCGGTCGCCGGGAGTAGCGCGGGTTTTCAACCCGCGTCGCGGCCCAACCGTAGCGCGGGTTTTCCAACCCGCGTTGCGGCCCAGCCGTAGCGCGGGTTTTCCAACCCGCGTTGCGTCCCAACCGTAGCGCGGGTTTCCAACCCGCGTCGCGGCCCAGCCGTAGCGCGGGTTTTCCAACCCGCGTTGCGGCCCAACCGTAGCGCGGGTTTTCCAACCCGCGTTGCGTCCCAACCGTAGCGCGGGTTTTCCAACCCGCGTCGCGTCCCAGCCGTAGCGCGGGTTTTCCAACCCGCGTTGCGGCCCAACCGTAGCGCGGGTTTTCCAACCCGCGTTGCGTCCCAACCGTAGCGCGGGTTTCCAACCCGCGTTGCGGCCCAGCCGTAGCGCGGGTTTTCCAACCCGCGCCCCCAACCAGCGCCGCGCCCCCAACAGGCACGGGTTGAAAAACCCGTGCTCCTCTCGCCCGGGTTCCAACAGTAGCGCGGGTTTTCCAACCCGCGTCCAACCCGCGTCGCATTCCAACCGGCACGGGTTGGAAACCCATGCTACTCACAAACCCGTGCTACTCAGGAAACCGGACCGCTACCGGATCGGCACGAGCGGCGGCGCGTCGGACGGCGGCGTGTAGGGCGTGTCGGTGGCGCCGGTGACCGGAGCCGCCGGCTGCGCGGGGAGCCGCGGAACCCCGCCCACCTGCTGGAGGGCGGGCTGCGGCGACGGCACCGACACCGGCACGGCCACGGGCTGCACCGGCTCGGGCACCGGCACCGTCTGGGCCGGCTGCTGCACCGCGATCTGGCTGCGGGCGTTGAGGTCGTCGATGAGCAGCTTGACCTCCTCGTGATACGCCAGCCCCCGGGCGGCGAACACGTCGGCGGGCGTCACCCCGAAGCGGCCGTAGAGCATCGCGTTGGCATTGTTGTCGATCGAGAGGTCGGCGCCGTTGATCGAGATCCCGAGAAATAGCCCGCGGCTGCGGGCGTAGGAATAGATCTCCGCGCCGAGCCGGGCGTCGGTGCCGGCGTTGGCCTGGCGGCCGATGGGCCCGATGGCAACTCCGGCATCGGCGCCGAGCGTCACCTTCTGGCCGTTGAGGATGCCGTTGAGGCTCCGGGGCGTGGCGAAGATCAGCACGATGTCCGCCGACTGCACGCCGGCCTGGAAGCCGAGGCTGCCGCCCCCCATCGTCACCATGACCGGCGGGCTCCAGGTGCGGTCGGGCCGGCGGACGAGCAGCACCCCCTTGCCGTAGTTCACGCCGAGGATGAAGCCCCCCTTGATCATGTCGGGGAAGATGGCCACCCCTTCGGCCCTGCCGAACATGGCGGGGGGGATCGCCTCGATCGCCAGGCTGCTGAACTCGTCGAGCGTCTGTCGCGAGGAGTTGACGGTCTGGATCTCGGCCTGCCCGCTGGCCGCGGGCGACTGGGCGGGCAGCGTGCCGGCGGAGGCGGCGACGCACACCGCGGCGAGGCATGAAAGAGCGAGGCGACGCATGGCGAATCCTTTCGCGGAAGCGAGGCAAAACCACATGAAAAGCGTAGCCCGCAGCCCAGCTCTCGTGAAAGCCCAAACCCTGCGGCTCTCGGCCCGCAAGGCTCAGTCCCCATCGCTCACGCGATCGGGGCTTCCGAAAATCCGGCTCCGCGCTTCGGGCACGATGCCCGACGCGAACGTCCGGCGACGGGGCACCGGCAGCCCCAAGCCGGCGATACCCACGAGCTTTCGCTCACGCGCTTGGGGCTTCTCGGACGGGCGCCACCACGCCCAGCTGCACGAGCCGGGGCAGCGTCGCGGTGAAAAATGCTTCGCACGCCGCATCGATGAGCTGCCGCTGCTCCGTCGGGTCCTCCACCCGCTTGCCGTCGCGCTGCATGGCCCGGCCGCTGGCGGCCAGCCGCGCGGCCAGCCGCTCGGCGACCTGGTCGCGGCCTCGGCCCACCGCTTCGTCGAGCAGGGCCGCGTCGAGGTCGCCGATCATCTGCCCCGTGCCGGTGCGTTCGCTGGCGAGCGCGACCGCGCGGCCGCCGAGCGCGTCACCCGCGACGACGGCCCGGTTGAAGGCGCTCGGGATCTGCAGCCTCGCCGCCGCGTCAGCGGCCTCGGCGGCCGGCACGTGCCCCGCCGACACCTCGAACAGTCCCAGGGCCACCCCCGCGTCGACCGCCCTGGCGAGGTCGGCCGGCGGCGTGCCGGCGAGCCGCGGATCGGCCACGATCCGCGACAGCGGCAGGCTCCCCGCGGCGAGCACCTCCAAGAGCGCCCCGTACAGCGGCCCGTCGACCGTGCTGGTGACCACGCCGAGATTCGCCTGGTAGGGCAGCGTCATGCCCGGTCGGGCCGTGCGAAACTCCAGGTCGTCGGCCGCGGCGAGCCGGCCCTCGAGTCCGCCGATCGGCCGCGGTGCCTTCGCGTAGATGTCCCAGCGAAACGCCGTGTTGGCGCAGAAGTCCTTGTGGGCCTCGGTCACGAGCCGATCGCGGGTGGTGCGGAAGAGTTCCTGGAACTCCGGCCGCACGCAGAGGTCCCAGAAGTTGGTGTGCACGGGCTGGCTGCCGACGAAGGTCAGCCCCGCCCGGCCGAACATCTGCGCGACGTCGGCGAAGTAGAAGCTCGTCCAATGCTCGTTGAGGTATTCGTGGACGAGGTACCTCGGGTCCTGCGTGAGCAGGGCGTCGATGTAGGCGGAGGCCCGCGGGTTGTCGAGGAAATACTTCGCCTGCCGGTCGCGGAGAAACACGAGGTAGGCCAGGGCGTCGCGGATCCGCTGCCCGCTGTCTCCCTGCCGCAGGGCCGCATACTGCCGGAGGATGCCGCGGATCGGCTGGAGGTGGGCCCAGCCCGGCAGGGCGTTGTAGCTCACGAGCAACAGGCCGCCGGGGGCGAGGTGCCGGCGGGCGACGTCGAGGATCTGCTCGCGGACCTCGGGGCCCACCCAGCTGAACACGCCGTGGAGGGCGACGAACTCGAACTCCCCCAGATCCGCCGGCAGCGACGAGAAGTCGCCGGTGATCATCCGCACGTTGCCGAGCCCCGCGGCGGCGATGTCGCGGCCGGCGGCGGCGGTGTGTTCCGGGTTCACGTCCACGCCCACGAAGTCGCCCCGCGGGTTGGACGCCGCGAGCGTGGTCACCACGCGACCGAGCCCGCAGCCGAGTTCCAGGTAGCGGAATCCGGCCGCCGTGGCCGGCGGCGCCACGCCGTTGAGCGCGGCCACGTGCCGCAGCGCCACGGGCGCCATCTGGGGATAGAACCCGGGCACGTAGGCCACGTCCGTGATGTATCCGGCGGCGGACATGCCGGAGAGTCTACTCCAGGCCCACCGCAGCGCCACGATGCTCCCTGGCGCCGCGACGATCGGTCACGAGCGACGCGATCACCGTCGACGTCGCACAGGTTTGTCAACCTGGTGCCGAGTCCCCGGAGCACGGGTTTTCCAACCCGTGCCCCAGCGGGAGCAGGTTGAAAACCTGCTCTCCTTTTTGCACGTCCACTGCCAACGGCATCAGGCACGCGGTCCCGTCCCCCGGAGCACGGGTTTTTCAACCCGTGCCCCAGCGGGAGCAGGTTGAAAACCTGCTCTCCTCTTTGCACGTCCACTGCCGCCACTTCCGCCGCAGGCGGCGGCGGAGGCTGCCGACGGCGTCGGGCACGCGGTCGAGGCCGACCAGCCGCAGCCCGCGTCGCCGGCGGGCCACGGGCTCCACCGGCGTGGCGAAGATCCGCGCGAACTGCTCGAGCACACGGTCCTCGTCCACGCTCGAGGGCACGCGGTTGTTCCGCAGCCAGGGCAGCGCGAGCATGCGACGCAGCAGGTCGGGATCCCGGTCGACCGCCACCACCCGCTCCACGAGCTCGTCGAGCAGGGCCGACGTCCGCCGCGCCTGGCAGTCGTGGGCCGAGAGCAGGCTCCGCGTGTCGAACTCCCGGCCGATCAGCGGATCACCCCAGTAGATCGGAATCGAGTCGACGAGCATCGGCTCGACGATCTTCTCGGTCGTGTAGCCGGGGTGCGACTCGTTCTCGAAGGCGATCGTGAACCGGCACTCGGCGAGGAAGGCCCGCTTGTCGGCCACGCGGTGGCCGAGCGTGTTCATCACCCTGCCCCCCGAGTCGACCGGCTTGTACCGCGACAGCCGCCGGAAGAACTCGTTGCGGACGTGGCACAGCGGATTGGAGACCACGAACCCGCAGAACCGCCGCTTGGCGGCGACGATCCCCTCCACGTCCACCTCGGCCGGCTTCACGAGGGCCCGGGGATCGACGTAGAAGGGCCAGTGCGGCAGGCGGACGTGCCGCGGATGCGGATCATGCTCGAAGGTGAAGGCCCAGTCGGTCGAGAGCCAGTCGGCCGGCACGTTCTCGCCGGTGTAGAAGATCCGCACGCAGTCGAAGCGGCGGTGGTCGTGGCGGCCCTTGCCGATGCAGGAGTGGATCAGGAAGTCGGGCCGGTCGCAGACCTCGACGTCGTAGCGGCGGCCGAGCAGCCGCGTGAAGTAGTTGTCGCGCGGGTCGAAGGAGTCCCAGAAGCCCGCGAACCCAAGGCGAACGTGGGGACGCGGCGGCGGCGCGGAGGTGGTCACGCCGGCATCGTACCGCGGGTCAGAGCCCGGGCGGCACGGCCGGGAGCGGCAGGATCGGCGCTGGCGGTGGAGCCAACGCCGCGGGCGGAGCCGGAGCCGGAGCAGGCGGCGGTGGCGCTCTGACCGCCGTCGGCGGCGCGACGGCCTCCGGCACGACCGGGATCACCAGCTGCCGGAGCAGTCCGGCAGACTCGGGGCCCAGCGAGGTGTCCGCCGCCCGGAGGTCGCTCTCGGCCCGCCAGAAGTCCTGCCGGGCGGAGATCTCCAGCACGTCGGCCTCGAACTTCGCCTGCTCGCGGATCGTCACGCGGAGCACGTCGCTGCGGCCGAGCCGGAGCTGCTCCCGCTCCGCGTCGGCCACCATGCGGGCCAGTTCGAGCCGCTTGGCCGCCTGCTTGTGAAACTCATAGGCCCGCTCGAGCATCGAGTAGGCGTCCTGCACCTCGGCCCGCACCTGGTCCTCCGCGTAGACCAGCTGGCGGTCGAGCTGGATGAGCTGCGAATCGACCGTCTGGAGCCTGCCGCGGGCGTCGCGCCGCTGGGCCGGCATCTGGAACAGGAGCGACGCCTGGAGCACCTGCCGGTCGAGGCCGTTGTTGCCGGAGAGCAGGCTCTTGCCGTAGCCCGCGTCCTGGTTGCCGAGCAGCTGGCCGTCGATCCCGGGGAGCGTCTGGTTGACGGCCAGCCGCCGCTCGATCACGAGCCTCTCCTTCTGCAGGGCGAGCCGCTGGAACTCCGGCCGCGCGCCGAAGGCCCGGGCCAGCGACTGCTCGTAGATCGCGATCGTGGGCTTCACCGGCTGCGGCACGGGCCGCATCCGCGTGCGGCGGGCGAGCAGCGGGCGTCCCGATGGATCGCGGTGATAGAGCGAGAGTTCGATCGTCGCCTGCTGCACCGCGCGGTCGGCCTGCACCACGATGCCGTTGCGGAGGGCGATGTTCTGCTGGTTGTCGACCCGTTCGATGTTGGCCACGGCCCCGGCGTTGACCTTGAGCTCGAGCTGCTCGTCGCGGTCGAGCGCGAGCTTGAGGATGCGCTCGCCGGCCCCATACCGCTCGCCGGACCCCTGCCAGGCCCAGTAGGCCCGGGCCGCCGACCGCATCGAGTCGAGGCGGCTCCGCTCGATGGCCGGCTCGGCCAGCGCCATGTCCACCTGGGCCTGGGCGTGCGTGGCCCGCGCGCGGTCGATGTCGCGGTTCTTGGCGAACGGCACGTTGAGCCCGCCGCGGACCTCGCCGCCGTCGGCCGTCTTCTGGGCGAGGTTGTAGGTGGGGAAGTCGCCGAATCCGGTCCGGTAGCCGCCAAAGGCCGAAATGCCGCCGAACATGAACTGCTGGGTCACGCCGAGATCGGACCGGTAGTTCTCGTAGGTGCCCGGCGCCAGGGCGTTGCCCGCCATGGCGACGTTGGTGTCGAAGGCGCCCTGGGCCGACGTGAACCGTCCCGCGGCGATGCCCCGCTCCCGCTCGATCGCCTGGAGGAGCGGGAAGTGCACGAGCACGCTCTGCAGCACGTCGCCGAGCAACAGCGGCTCGGGCCGCTCGTCCATGATCGCGCCGGGCACCTGCACCACGCCCGCCACGTCGGGGGGTTCGATGTCGGCGGTGAACTGCCGCGGAACCGCCGGCGCCGGCGCGGGAAGCGGCTCCTGCGCCGAGGCCCAGATGCTCGCCCAGACGCACGCCAGCCACTCCGCGACCGCCACGACGACGCGGCTCCGCCGACCGGCGAAAACTCCGGCCTGGCGGTCGGTCAGACCTTGATCTTCGGGGGCTTCGCAGACTTGTCCTGGTCGTCGTCCTGACCCTTCGGGGCCGGCGCGAGCACGGGCGGGAAGCCGTTGAGCCGCCGCCAGATCTCGTAGCCGAGCGGCACGCGATTCAGGAGCACCCACCCCACCGCCTGGTTGCCCTGCCGGAGAAACTCCTGCGCCGGCCAGACGTCGCCCGTGAGCCGCGACTCGGGCTCCACGAGCACGCGAAACTTGCCCGCCATCGAGGCCGCTGCATCCACCTGCCGCACCTTGCCCCCGAACGTCCCGATCGCCAGCTCCGGCCAGCCCGAGAACTGGATCGCCGGCCAGCCCTCGAACTGCAGCCGCACGTGCGGCAGGCTCCCCGTGCGGTCGGCATACGCGAGCACCAGCGGCGCATCGAGGCCGTCGAGGAAGAGCTCGACGACGCGGTCGCTGGTGTCTGGAACGATCGTGCACAGCTCGTCGCCTTCCTTCACATACTGGCCGCCCTGGCCGACGTTGGCCGCCACGCGATACACCGTGCCGTTGCACGGAGCCACCACGTTGCGGGCCTTGAACCGCTCGATGCGGTTGTCGATGTCCTGGATCTCGCGCTCGATCGAAAACCGGTTCTGCTCGGCCTTGCGGAGGTTGCTGCGGGCCACGGAGACCGCCGACAGCCCGTTGGCATCGGCCTGCAGGAGCAGCGCTTCCTGGGTGAGCAGCGATGCCTGGGCCCGCTGGATCTCGGCATCGGCCTTGTCGGTGTCGGTCTGGGCCCGATCCGACCGCATCCGCGCCTCGTCGCGGGAGAGCCGGCTCTCGAGGCCGCCGAACTGGGGGTTCGTGAACAGGTCGTCGAAGATCTCATAGCGGTTCTTCTCGAACTCCAGGGCGAACTCGGCATTGGCCTTCGACTGCCTCGCGACCTCGACCGACCGGCGGGCGGCCTCGCGATTGGCCTCCGCCGCCTTGACCGCCGCCGCCCGCGCCGACTCCTGGGCCCCCGCCGCGGCGGACAGCTCCACGACCTCCTCCCGAGCCGCCTCGAGGCGGTCGGCCAGGAAGGCCCGCTGGGCGTCGAGCCGTTCGGCGAGGTCAGGGTCGTTGTCTTCGATATCGACGATGGGATCGTTCATCTTCACGCGACTTCCCTCGACCACGTGCCAGGTCCGGACCTGGCCCGAGACGCGGGCCGTGAGCAGTTGGACTCGCTCGGTTGGGGAGTATGCGGTGACCATGCCCCGGCACATCACGGTCTGCTGCCAAGGCACGAAGACGAGGAGGACCGGCGTGGCCAGGAAAAACAGGAAGAGCAGGCGACTGAAGAACCGCACCAGCCGCGGCGTCTGCGCGTGGGCGAGCGCCGGCCTCCGCTGTCCGGCCTCGGGTTCGGTGCGGCGCCTGGTCATGCCCACTCCACGGTCCGGTCGCAGCGGCTCTTGATGTCGTCGCGGGCCGTCACGATCATGAGCGTCCACGGGGCGGCACGATCGAACAGCGATTCCACCAGCTCGGGGCAGCTCCGCAGGTCGAGCCGGTCGAGGGTGCCGTTGATCAAGAGCAGCCGCGGGCGGCCGGCGATCGCCCGCGCGATCGAGAGGCGGGAGATGTCGTTGGCCGAGAGCGGCAGGCCGTCGGATGCCAGCGGCGTGCCCACTCCCTGGGGCAGGCGGGCCACGGTGTCGGCCAGGCCCACCATCTCGAGGGCCCGGCGCACGTCGGCCGCCGAGAGTTCGGCCCGGCCGACGCGGATGTTTTCCGCGACGGTGTCGGCGAAGGTCTCCGCCTGCCCGACATACGCCAGCTGCAGCCGCGTCTGGGCGCGGTCGAGGGACCTGGCGTCGAGGCCGTCGAACTCGAGCAGTCCCTCGGCCGGCAACCGCAGCAGCGCGAGCGTCTCCAGCAGCCGCGTCTTGCCGCTTCCGGAAGGGCCCGAAATGGCCACGCGCTCCCCCGGAGCCACGTCGAGCCGCCGCAGCGGCTCCTGGTCACCCTGCGTCCCGGGCCTCCAGCGCTTCACCTCCACCACCACCCCCATCGGCTGGTCGCTGGCCGTGAGCCGCTCGCCCCCTTCGGTTTCCAGCGGCAGCTGCTCGATGACCCCCAGCTTGTCGAGCGATGCCTGGAGGTCGTAGAAGGTCTCGATGTATTTGCCGCTCTTCGAGATCGCCGTCAACACGAGGGCCACGATCAGTTCCCCGGCCACGAGCTGGCCGAGCGTGAGCTGGCGGTTGATGACGAGCCAGCCGCCGAGCCCGAGCAGCACCGTCATCGCG
>Ga0194130_10002188_pt1 | contig 28859 bp, 24 predicted proteins | sample TA2KigsurfametaG_FD_160084 | JGI IMG/M metagenome (GOLD analysis project Ga0194130, IMG submission 160084) | Freshwater microbial communities from Lake Tanganyika, Tanzania - TA2015050 Kigoma 12 surface | ecosystem: Environmental > Aquatic > Freshwater > Lake | place: Tanzania: Lake Tanganyika...
CGCCAATGCCTTCTTGGCGCAGCGGATCAGCTCGATCAATTCGATTGCGGCCCTGTGTGAGGCCACCGGAGCCGATGTGCAGGAGGTGGCCCATGCCATCGGCGCCGACAGCCGCATCGGGGGCAAGTTTCTGAAGGCTGGCCCCGGCTTTGGCGGCAGCTGCTTCCAGAAGGACATTCTCAATCTCGTGTACCTCTGCGGTCACTACGGGCTCCATGAGGTAGCTGCCTACTGGCAGAGCGTGGTGGAGCTCAACGGCTGGCAGCAGCACCGCATCGCGCGCTTGGTTGTGCAGCGGTTATTTGGCACCGTCAACGGGAAGCGGATTGCGGTGCTGGGTTTTGCGTTTAAGGCTGACACCAATGACACGCGGGAGGCCCCGGCGATTCGGATTTGCCATGACCTGCTCGAGGAGGGAGCCCAGCTGGCGATTTACGACCCCAAGGTGCCGGCGGCGCAGATGGCCGAGGATCTGGGCTCTGCCTGGCCCGAAGGTGTGTGGCAGGCGGTGGGTGAGCCCTTGGAGGCGGTGTCCGGTGCCGATGCGGTGCTTATTCTCACGGAATGGACCAGCTTTGCTGAGCTGGATTGGCCGCAGCTGGCGGCTTCGATGCGCAAGCCAGCTTGGTTGTTTGACGCGCGCTCGATTGCGGATTTGGGCGCTGCAAGGGCTGCAGGGCTGAATGTGTGGCGGATGGGGATCGGTTGAGGCATGTCAGCCGGAATCATAAGAGTTTTTAATTCTGTGATGAATCTCGAGCATCCTAAGATATCAGAAACGAGTGCATAGGTGAATATAATATATAATTACTGTGAGATCACAACTACGCCATTTACTGTGGGCGAATGTGTTGACCATGCAAGAGGACTTAGTGGAGATTATGGAAAAGCGATTAAGTTAACGAGCAAAATGATTTAAATATATACATGATGAGTAAGTGGAATCAATATGCTTTGACAAGAGATGAGCCAAGGTTTATGCAAGACAAAATATTTAATAAAGAGAAGGGATAGAATTAATAGTGCTTAGAACTGGTTGGCTATCAACGCCAAGTGTAGATAAATACCATTCTATGTTATCGGGACGGGGCTGATTCTCCAAGTGAACTAACTTAAGAGCGGAATCACGGGTAAGCTGACCATTCCTGATTTGGTTACTTCTAAATGTATCATGCTCAGTAAAACCAGCTACAGTGTAATATACGTAATTATAAAAAGCAGCTGTTGAATCACCTATTCTCCACGAAGAAGTAGTATCAGAGGATCTTTCCCAGGAATAGAGATCGAGAATCTCTTCACACGAGGATTCATTCCATTCATAAAAGTCAAATACATGAAAACAATCTTTTCTCCTATGAAAACTTCTCCAATATTCACCTGTAAATGTATCGATAAGCGAGGTATTTATGTAAGATGGGTTTGCGCTATATTGTAATAGTCGTTTAAACTGATAGTGTAATTGCTTAGTTGTTGAGTGGGAGTAAGCGCTATTTGTTGCGAAAGAGGGGGGTATTCCAAGAAAACCAGATTTAAAATGGGTGACCTCAAGGGGATTCACCCCCCAAAGATTTAATGAAACACCCGTCTCTTTTTTAACCGCTTCGATATGTTTGAAAAAATGCTTGTCTCCTGCAGTAAGCACACTTAACATGCCAAGATTTGGCCGCCTTAGCCAGGCCAACAGATTTTTTCTTACATTTAATCTTTTGGCTCGAATATTAGCTGATATGAGAACATTCTCAACTCCTAGCTTTTGGCAGATTAAACTGATATTGCGACGCCCTAAGTCTGTTAGCATGCCCCAGTCATAGGTGTAAGTTATTGGGTTAAGGCCAAGCTCCTTCTTAATAAGATGAAGAGAGTAAGTACTGTCACGGCCACCAGAAAAAGGTACAATACAATTGATACCTCTTAAAGTTGAGTATCTAGAGATTAAATTACCAAGATCTTGTAAGTTTCCCTTGATATTGTAACGCTTGTAGCTGGTGCAATAATTGCACACACCCGATGTGTCGAACGTAATAAAAGGCATAGTTTCTGGTAGAATACACTTGGAGCAACGGCGTAAACTATGCTCTCTGTATGTATATAAGTTTACACTTGAAGACAGGATACTTGCCTTGGAGCTAATTTGATTTATAGAGATCTTGGATTTACCAAGAATATTATGCGTGTAATCCGAGCCCTGACAAGAAGAGTGAACTGAAAAGGCAATTGGTTCCGAGACTTGCGAGATGTTAGTACAACCAATACACTCGAGAAATGAATGCTCTGATGCAAAAAAAGTATAATCATGATATTGTCCTAAATATAGACTTCCATTGTTAGAGGCTAATAGAAGAAGATTTGATGTTGATGAATATAACGCTATGTTTGCTGTTCCCTCAAGAAGAGAAAATAAATAATTGCAAGCTTCGATGAGATCATTGCTTGAAGTATAGCCATTATAATCTTTAGAATGATGTATAAAATACTGAAGTATGACTTCTGAATCGAGGTCAAAGTGAGGCTTTACGCTCAATGATTGGAAAATCTCGCAATCATTGAGGATAATACCATTATGCGCAAGAAATAGATCTTGAAGTGCCAGAGGTTGATGAAAGCTGCCGCCATTAGTTACTAGTCTAGAGTGACCTATGGCAAAGTCAGTACTACTAATGGTGTTTTTGGTGGCAATTGATGTAATAGGCGAAGCAGAATGAAGAAGAAGCCTTTTTGCTGATGAGTGCAACAGAAGTCCTGATGCATCAGATCCTCGACGAGCCGACAGACGAGCTAAGCGCAGAAAACGATCAATAGCAAGATTGTTATGATTATCTCTTGCAACTGGTGTTTCCGCGAAAAAACCAAAAATGCCGCACATAGTTAAGAAGAACTAAGGGGAGATCAGGAACAGAAAAGATGCAGTTATATTATAGCTCTGCATTCTTAATTACTGATTTGACCAATGATGCATACCGCACCATCTCATCTGCATCTATAGTTGGGTGAACAAGCAACATGAGACTAGTATCACCTAGCAATCTAGCGTTCGGAAGAATTGAATGATTCGGAGCTAAAACATCATTAAAACAGTTTTCTAAATAAATCTCACTACATCCACCATAATAAGCAGGGTAACCTTGGGCATTGATATTTTTGATTATATCATCTCGAGAAGAATTTGAGGAGATCCTGGATTCATCGATATAGCAATAGAACTTATACCACGCATGAGTTAGATCTGGAGATGGTAATGGAATTCGGATACAAGAACATGATTCTAATGCATCTATGAGAATATGAGCATTACGCTTGCGTATGTAATGCCACTCAGGGAGCTTAGTCAGCGCTAATCTGCCAAGTGCACTTTGAAATTCAGTAAGGCGATAATTCGTCCCAAAGTTTCGGTGGAGCCATCTAAAACCCGGCAAGTAGTCTTGAGAATAATATTCATCCTGGTCTTTTCCATGATCTTTAAATGACCAGATATAGTCATACAGAGTACTTTTTGAAGTTGAAACCATTCCACCCTCTCCACCAGTGGTGATAATCTTGTCTTGACAGAAGCTCCAAGTCGATATATCACTGAAAGAACCAACGGGTTTACCTGAGATAAGAGCCCCATGAGCTTGAGAACAGTCTTCGATTGTTGCAAGATTATAAGCACGAGCCAGATCACAGATAGAATGCATATCTGCAGGCCATCCAGCAAAATGGACAACGGAAATTGCCCGTGTTTTGCTGGTGATTAGTGGTTCGATAGTTTTCGCTGTAATGCAGCCAGAGTCAAGGTCTACATCTGCGAATACTGGAACACCTCCCAAGAGGACAATTTCGGACGCTGTAGCGATAAAACTCCTGGGAGTTGTTATTACTTCATCTCCCGGCCTAATACCAATCGCACGGTAAGCCAAACTTAAAGCGACAGAGCCATTTGCTACTGCAACGCTATGTTTGTTGTTACAAAAAGAGCTGAACTCCGACTCGAATAACCTGCCGTGGCTGCCGGTTAGATAATTTACCTTACCTGACACAAGGACTGATTTGGCGATCTCAATATCAGAAGGATCAAAGAAAGGCCACGGAGGAAGTATTGACATAACCTAGGTAGCGAGAAGATTTAGTTGACCTAAAATGGATTCTGTGTTAAGCATATAGTGAGCCAAGAGTTCAGTATAATCGCCTGAGGTGAGATAAGCATGAGGCAAAGCAAGAACTTTAAGGTCTGAGTTAATATTATGTGCTGAGATGATCTCAGCAACAATTGTTGCAAGTCCTCCAATAGAATAATGCTCTTCAATAACCAAGATCTTATTAAACGATGAAACTAGCTCTGTGAATTCATCTGACAGTGGACGAAGAGTGCTTACATTGACAAGATGACACGATGGATTAGCTTGCTTTACTGCTTCAAGGACTGAATTGACAATTGCACCATGGGCAAGAACAAGGATATCAGTACCATTGGACAAATGATCAAGCGATCCAAAGCTAAATTTATAGTCAATATCATGGATGATCGGGCATGGTGCCGAACCAGTAAGCCTGAGATATGCAGGTCCTTGATAATCTAGAAGAAACTCACACATCTGATAGACTTCAAAGCAGTCAGCAGGTGCTAAAATTGGAATATTTGGCATCGATCGTATGATCGATATATCCTCTAATCCAAAATGACTATTACCGAGATATCCCATGGCAATGCCGGCACCTATCGAAACCAATTTAACATTAGAAGACATATGTGCAAGATTAACCCGAATTTGCTCAGCAGCACGCATTGTCAAAAATGGTGCAAAGCTAGATATAAAGACATTGGTACCGGTTGCAGATAAACCAGATGCAAAACCGACAAGATTTTGCTCGGCAATTCCTATATTGAGGTAGCGAGATGGAAAGTCTTTTTTGAACCTATCTAACCCAGAAGAATTCCCTAGATCAGCCGACATGGCAAAGAAATTCTCATGCTCCGAACCGAGTAGATGAAGAGCTGTCCCAAATATGCCGCGCTGGCCAATTCTAGACCACTGTCTAAGAGCAGAGTGATTGATGGTCATAATCTAATTATGCTAAGGCAGCAAGTGCTTTATAGTATAAGTCTTCTGTCAGACGACCATGATGCCATGTGTTGTCATTTTCCATAAATGATACACCTTTACCCTTAATAGTATTGGCTAATATAAGCTTTGGCTTATTGGCCTTTGTATAAATCGAGCTCAGTATTTCAGGCATGCAATGTCCATCTATACTATAGACATCCCAACCAAAGGCACACCATTTAGACTCTAATGATACTGTGTCAATAATGTCACTCGAGGAGCCATCACTTTGCATCCGATTATGATCTACGATACAAGTCAAATTCGTAAGTTTTAATTGAGATGCAGACATTGCGGCTTCCCAAACGGAGCCCTCGTTGCACTCACCATCTCCAAGTAGTACATAAACCTGATTGGGGCTAGACGAACGTAGAAATCCATAAGATAGACCGCATGAATAGGAAAGTCCATGACCAAGGCTTCCATTGCTGGATTCAATGCCATGTGAGTAATTTCTTATAGGATGGGATATTAGTTGACTACCAGTTGTTTTATAACTTCTATAGACTGTATCAGAAATAAAGCCATAATGATGGAGAACAGGATAGAAGCCGAGAACACCATGTCCCTTTGACAATATAAATCTATCTCGTAATTCTGAAGCAGAAGTTGAGGGGGTAATATTGAGAGCAGAGCCGTATAAGCAAACCATAAGTTCGACAATGGATAATCCACCTCCAAGATGTTGACCGCCGCCTGAATGAAATGCTATATCCAGCAAGGATCGACGTATATTATAACAATCTTGTTCGAGCTTGGAAATAAGATTAGAATCAACGTTCATGGCTGACCACCATCAACTCGTATAACCTGACCTGTAATATGTAAAGAGGATTTGGAGCATAAGAATAAGACAGTGTTGGCGATGTCATTGGGAGTTGCAATAGAACCGAGAGCAGAAGCTTGGAGATGAGTCTGTAGCAACTCAGTATTCATCAGTTTTAGCATTGATGTATCTGTGACACCAGGAGCAACACAATTGACGCGGATGCCCGTTCGTCCTAATTCTTGTGCAAGCTGGCGAGTAGCGTAGTTAAGAGCAGCCTTGGATGAAGCGTAAGCCAAAGTGCCAGGGTCAGAACGAAAAGCAGAAGAGGATGAGATGAATACAACAGAGGGATCATCTGATTTTGATAAGAATCTGGACAGTAATTTTGTAAGCATGATAGGGCTAAAAAAGTTTGTTTGAAAAACAGACATCAAGTCACTGTTTTGAATATAAGGCAAAAGACCTCCATGGGCCATGCCGGCTGAATGGACCATAGCATTTATAGTCTTGTGTTCCGACCAAATATTTCTTGCTAGTAATTGGAATGAAATATGATCGTTGACATCGATAGAATAAGGAAAGAGCATGCTAGGAAAAGCTCTCTGAAGACCTTCAAGCTCGTTAGAGTGTGAACGTGAGAGGGCATACACAATGTAATTATCTAAGAGGAGAGAATGCGCAACTGACAAGCCTATCCCCATAGATCCACCAGTAACAATAGCAACGCGTTTACTCATTATACCCTTGAAAACTGTGGTATAATACCATGACCGTGGAACTCATGACGCAGGACATATTCAGAGCTAAACAAAATTAGTACAAGTAAGTGGAAAAAATCTGACACAAAAACTTTAATATCCTTCAGGCTGCATTCCTTGCTAAGCATACTTGACGTAAATATCTCAATGCTTCGAAAACACTCAGGTTGTAGAAAACCAACTATATCTAAGGATGACGTGTGGCGAGTTCTAAAACTAACGAACTCTGCACAGTCTAGCAGATCAAATCTTAGCAATATCTCAGACGTGCGCAGAGTTGTGCTAAATGGAGGAATCAAGAGATCGGAGAGCAACATCAACTGTGAGTCCATTCAGATAATTAGGTATCACGACTAATTATTTGGTCAGATAAATAAAGTGATAAAGCCTGTATCGTTGATGCTGGGTTAACGCTAGAAGAGGTTGGGAAAACTGATGAATCAACTATATAAAGATTCTCTATATCGTGTGTTTGGCCGTTAGGATTGACAACCGAGTCGCGTTCCGACTTTCCTAGCTTACATGTACCTAATATATGCCAACCGGTGTGCCTAACAGGTGCTGATACAAACGTCTTGTAAGCACCAGAGGCCTTGAGTACCGCACGCAATGATGATGCAGCGAATGCCAGCATATCGAGACTATTTCGTGTAAGTGAATACTGGATGGAAATAGAGGGGATTCCATGCTTATCTCTTATGCGGGAGTTTATAGATAAATAGTTAGTAACTAATGGGAGATCTTCGCAGATAGCTGTTAAGTGAGCTGTCTTATTATAGTAACGAAAAAAATCAGTCCAAAAAGTAACCCCAGGTTTGATCAGTTTGCGACGCCGGTAATTATATACGAATTCCATGGGAAAGGGGCCTCTCAGGCTTTGTATTGTAAAACCCCTATTGAAGCCATTTTTCTGATTGTTTTCAAAGAATTGGTGTGACATGATGCAGCATCCTTGTGGCCCAAAATTCGAGAATAGGTAATGCTCAAATAGTCCTTCAGCATAGACATATGGATGAAGCATAAGATTCTTTCCTACTAAACCAGAGCTATTGGCAATTCCTGAAGGGAAACAAGCGGTTGAGCTAACCAGAAGCAATCTCGGAGTACCAATTGCGCCAGCGGCAAGTATGTATTTATTTGCAATGAACCTGCCACAATTACCTGAAATGTTAACATACTCCATGGATTCAACCCGCTTATGCTGATCAATATTAATCTTAGTTATTTTAGTATCAGCGAAAAGCTTCAGACCCATTGAAAGTGCCATTGGAAGGTATGTATGTTGAACGCTTCCTTTTGAACCTGTAGGGTCACCAAGATTTGTTGGACGACAATAAGTGTCTGCTGGACGTCCCCGATATGCTGTTGAGTTGATTGCCGCATGTGCAGGCCAATGGTGCCACCCAAGCTTTGAAAATCCATTCCTGAGTGTTACCCCCAAGGTTCCAAGCGGAACTGGTTCAAGGTATGGCCCGATTATTTCAGGATAATTTGGGTCTGGCAACAGTCCTGAAACCCCAGTGATTTGATCATTTAGCTCGTAGTAGGGTAAAAGATTAGTGTACTGAATTGGCCAGTAGGGTTCGTTACCCTCAACCTGGATAGAGGAGAAATCAGAAGCTTTGAAACGTAAGTGTTGGGCAGAATAGATTGTAGTTGAACCGCCGACTGAGTGAAAGAAGGACGGACTTATTGGAGATTGAGTAGAGTCTACATTGTACCAAGAGAAACCACAGTGAGCATTAGGGTCAGAATTAAAAGATGTGAATTTTTGAACTTCACCCCCATGTTCCATATCAATATAATCATCACTTGTATATAGCTTCCCTTGTTCAATGAGAGCAACAGTGTAACCTGCCTTGGTGAACATCCATGCTGCTGGCAATCCAGCAGCCCCAGAGCCTACTATAACAACATCAAACTTGTACTCCATTATCTTGGCAAGAAAGATGTAAAAATTTCAGGTATTGTTATTACCATGGTTGCCGAAGAAACTTTATTTCCCGCTACTGAACATAGCGCTGTACCTTTTGCAATACCTCGCTTCCAGGATACGAGCTGTGCATGAATATCTAGACGGTCGCCAGGTACAACCTCACGAAAGAAACGAACAGTATGCTGTAGAGCATGAGTAATTTTGCCTTCGAGCCCAGGCATAGTCGTAATAGCAATTGTGAGCATCTGAGCCATGGCTTCAAGCTGTAAAGCACCGGGCATATTAGGATGACATTCAAAATGTTTTGGGAAGAACCACTCATTGTTGGTAAGATTCTTAAAACCTTTTGCATATTTACCTGGTACTAATTCATCAACTCTATCAATCATTAGAAACGGGTAACGGTTTGGTTGAAAACGAGTTAACTCTTGTGCAGAAAGCGAGATTACGGAAGAATTCATTAGCGAGAAACCTCAATAGACTTGGATAAGATTCGGATGATATCAAATCCGTCCCATGTAAGGTGCATATTAATAGCCTGGCCGGGTTTCACTACTCGATTATATGCCGATGGTGGATGGCACTCCATAAAACGTTCGACAAATGACTGAGCAAAAGGGATCAACACAACAGTTTGCAAGTTGGCTGGTAGCTGAATTTCCGCCATTTCTGCATCATACGAAAACACAAGCGAGTCTGATGGACGGCATTCATTAGTATACTTCGGAAAAAATTCTGGATCAACCTCGACAACAGTAAAATACTCAGAGTTAAATAAAATATTCGGCTCGCCGGAAAGCTGTAAGACAGTCTGTACTGAACTTACGAAATGCGACCGGGGCGTAACGGTTGATGAGTGCTCAGCTCCAAGAGTATCGCTTATATAAGTAAACAACAGGGTCTTTAGATACTGTCGCTCCCTTGACGAATTAACAAATAATATACCGAGCGGCGATGAACATGCTCTTTGTGAATATAATCCTATGTCATTAGCCAAAAGAGAGCAATATTGCTGGATTTCCTTAGATGATAGCTCCTGCAGAAGTGATAAGTCTACAATACAGACCCCACTTTTATCAGCGAACTTGATATCGATACAATTAGGAGAAGTCGTGAGCCCATGAAAATACTGGACTGTCTTGTCACCACCCCAAATTATACGTGATGTTGCAATAGAAGATAAATAACTATTTACTAAATCACTCGCTGAGTATGACAATATTGAGAATGACTGTGGCTTACCTCTACTGAGGATATCGCTTAAAATATCTAAGAAGGGCTTGATCTGCTCGTAGACTCTGCTACTTATCCGAACAATCGACGGACATCCAGCTAACATACCAAAGGCCAGGGTATATAGGGTGTTAACTGGAACATTTGCAGGCGCAATATGGAAACAGAGACCTTTGCCATAGAGATTACTAGGATACTCTTGTGCAAGTTTATTAAGATGCTGCTTACGAAGCCAGAAGAAAAATAATGAAAATTCTCGATATTCTGAATTTCGGCATAACTTGAATCCTTCAGCTGCATAACAGTCTAAGAAATCAATTGCCTCTTTAGAAAACACATTACAACATGGAGCGTTAATAACATCTTCAAGATCTTCGCCTGCCAGGACGGAAACGGATTTCTTTATATTATCTTGTAAAGGTATCACTGCACCCCCGTGGTTCTGACTTTGGAAGTCTACCATTTACTAGGAAGGCATGTCCAAGTTTCCCACACGGGCAGTCATCAATATGATAAAGCGTAATTATATCATCTGTGAGAATACTATGACCAGGATAGCTTGTAGGTAAGCTTGAGAGGACTTGACATAGTAACGGGATACCCCTATGTACTGATGGCCTGAGGGTTGATAAGTCACGGCCTATAATATGTGCAAAATAGTTTGTATGAAGAAAACCTGCAGAGCATTCAAAGAATATAGAACCTGTCTGTTCTACCATCCCATAGTAGTTGTACACAGAGGTGATTCCAAGTTTTTCAAATATAATTGAATTAAAATTAGCAGTTGTCAGCTGTACATCTGTCAGTTTCTTCCAGCCTCCCCCATGCAGCAACACTGCATTCTTAGCAAGAAACTTTCTTATATCCGTTGGAAGTACGCAGGTTGAGAGGACATATTGCCAGATAATGAATGTAAATCCATACACGAGTAATGTCTGTGAGCTATTAACTGCCTGATAAATTGAACTCATATTAATTGAGTAGTCAGGATTAAGAGCAAAAAACGCCTTTCTACACAGTGATGAAAAGCCGACAATTCCTGCTCTTCTGGCTGTATAAGTGGAGCTTGGATCGACTACTGAAGGAGAATCGAGGATTAATATATTTGGCCGGTATAAACCCGTATTTCCACTGAATAATTTCGAAAGCGCACGCGACTGTGATCTAGAATTGAATTTGTCAAGATAAATTTTGGAAGGCTCTTGGCCTGATGTACCTGATGACCGCAGTACCCTGAATATTTCCGAATCTTCTATTGATAACAAGTCAAACTTTTTAAATAATGATACTGGGATGAACGGAAAAGTCGATAAATTATGAGAATCGATATTACTAAACCAGGTATCGGAGATTCTGCGATACTCTGAAGACAAAACATAATGATGCAAATGTCTTTGGTAAAGTTCATATGTTAGAGCCGACATCCAATCTTGGTTTTGCGAATAACTCGAAAAGGAATCTATATACTGATCAAGGTTCATGATGGTATTAGTAAGGAAGAGTAGACTATCTTCCCGGCCTCATTCCTTGGTAATATATCGATCTGACGAAAGATAAAGCATCCCTTAGGTAATTTGAAGGTGGCAGATAACTGTTCTAGGAGTGATGCTTTATCAAAAGATAAAGTTTCGTAGTAAATAAAGAGACTGTGGTCATCAGAGACTACAGCTGAATCTTTTGGGAGTAAGGACTGAACTAAGTCAAGTGATAAGCGTATGCCATTTATCTTAGAAAAACGTGACAAACGACCAACTATATAGTAGAAGCCGTCTTCATCTGCATAAGCCAGATCACCTGTCCGTAGATATTCCGGCGTATCAGTGATTGGTACAGTATCTAGAGTTGAGGCATATCCATGAGTTACATTTGGGCCTGAATATATGAGTTCTCCAACTTGATATTTGTCTACGCAAGAAATTGGTGATTTAGAATAGTCTAGACTGAAGGAGCCAAAAGGTATAGCGATACCGATACTTGTAGGTTTGTCTGCTAACATTGAAAAAGGCATATAAGACATCCGGGCTGTAGCTTCTGTCTGTCCATACATCACGATAAACTGTTTATTATAGTCAGTAGCAAACTTAACAAAGTAGTCTAGGGTATCTGCCGACATCTTACCTCCAGCTTGAGTATAATATTCTATGGAGGTAGCAGCAAGCCTTTTGTAGGTAAATCGTGAAAGGATTGAATATGTGTAAGGTACTCCACTAAATGTTGTTGGATTGTTCGCTGACACAAGATCCCAGAAGGTTTTCGTGATAATAGACGTATCAGTAAGTATAATCGAAGCAGCTCTTGAAATGTGAGTATTAATACTGGAAAGACCATATGTATAACTAAACGGCAGACTTGTTATGTGACGCGACTCTGAATTGATACCTAAATATTTAATTATCGACAATGTGTTCGCCTTTAAATTTTCATGAGAGACTTTAACTAGTTTAGGCTTTCCAGTAGAACCGGATGTAGGAAGCAATAATGCAGGTAATCTAGACGTGCCATCCAAACGATAAAAACTGCTAAACAGATAAAGATTGAGCAGGCTTGCTTGCTTGGCTTTAATATCAGACTCTATTTTTGTAGGGCAATAAATAGCAGAAGGACAATATGTAGATATTAACTGGTGAAGATTATTTTGAGGGATATCCGGTGGCACAAGTATAAGAACATTATTGTTATTTAGACAAGCCAAATAAAAGGCCAACATTGAAAAGGAATTGTCGCTGCAGGCAATACAAATAGTGTTGGGTACAATTGAGCCCTTGTAACTATAAACAAGCAGCTGTAAATCAGAATAAGAAAAGGTATTGTTTTCAGTAAAAAATGACGGACAGGTACTATTTTCTAATAAAGAACCTGCAGGAGTTAAAATCATGACACAATTATCTCATACTTCTTTAAAATCTCCTTGCCTTTTTCGAATGAAGAAAAATCAATAATATCATCCATCTCTAGCACTATATCAAAAGTGTCCTCTAGAGCCGACATGAGTGTCATGTGCCCGACCGAATCCCAGTTATCTATAGATTGATATTGCAAAGTTAATGCTTGCGCAGGATCATCAAGATCGAATGAGTCTGCAAAGCATTGCACGTACTTTGCTAGTTCTGGAGACATGATCACAGATTTAACGCTTAAAGATCCTACCATGCTCGTTCATCAGTCGAGGTTTAGCAGGATCTCCCTGAACAATCACGCGCTCTGCGACATCTCGGTGAACTACTGACCCCATTGAGACGACTGAATGATCTGATAAACTAACTCTTTCTCTCACCAATGCACCCATGCCAACATAAACTTGTTCGTATACATTTGCTGCCCCACCAATATTAACCATCGAAGACAACACAGAATGATTCCCAATAGATACATCGTGCCCGACAATACTGAGTGTATTGACTACCACATTATTCCCAATATATGCATTTGACGATATTGAGCACATTGGGCATATTATACTACCGCTAGATATTCTTGCTGATTCTGAAATTATTGCTGATGGGTGTATAAGAGACTTAAATCTACAACCTAATAATGATAGCTTATCGTAGAGAATAGCGCGTACACTCGGTTCACCATGAGCAACTACTAGCTTATCGCTTTTGGTTCTATTAGAAAGAAATTGCTCGTAAGATAAGATCGAGCTGTCTAAAGGGCAGTCATCTACGAGCCTTATATCTGCTCTATTATGACCACATGAAAGTGCTATATCATAAACCTCACGTGAGAAGCCACCAGCACAGTAAATGTAGAGCATATTAACGATACTTTGGTAAGACTTTCGCTTGATCTGACTGATATATTAAGTTCAGAAGTAAATACTGAAAGACTAATTGATAAAGTGACATAAAAAGAATCTTTGCATCAAGATAAAAGCTCATATTCCTGATATAGATTATATCTAATGGTAATCGTCTAGCGAATGAGAGAAATTCACCTCCATAAAGTTGAGCTAATCCCATTATACCAGGCCTTACTGCATATCTAGCTCGAAATCGGTCTGTTCCATATACATAATATTCGGGTAGCAATGGTCTCGGTCCTATAAAACTCATATCAGCACGCAGTATATTGTACAATTGAGGGATTTCATCTAATCGAAGCGTCCGCAATATACGCGTAAATGGTGTTGTACGAGCATCGACGATGCATGGTAAGTCATCAGTATGACATGTCATCATTGTCTTAAACTTTACGAGTGTAAACAATTTACCATTAAGACCGTTGCGTACTTGCAAATACAGGGGAAACTCCCGCAGGTCTAGCAAAACTAATATGAATATGATAGCAGATGGAATCAATAGGATGCCTACCAACAAGCTTGCCATAACTAAATCCAAAATCCGTTTACATATGATGTACCTCATAATATGTTAAAACCCGTCTCTTAACACTTTGCTCAAATCTTTATATCTGCATACTATATAGAATAAGGGGACAAAGGCTGACAGAGAGGTATATCTCGCGGCCTTAAACTCAATCAAAAGGAGGAAAAGCATAATATAGTCCAATAATGCCTTATCAGAGTTTCGTATATATACATTATAGAGAGCTCTAAGTGTAACGATTGATATGAATATTGTTATTGGCACACCACAAGTAACTGCAATTTCGAGAAGAATATTGTGTGTAGAGAGTCCTGCGTCCAAATTATAGTATTGCTGGAATCCTCCCAAACCATTGCCAAAAATAAAGGAATTAATATTACGGCAAATAAAACTAATTGCTTTTGGGAACAATTCAAAACGAGCCTCAGAGGATTCTGCATTAAACCATGACAGTATCCGTTCATTCATATAGGAGCTAAATCCTAAGTAGCTTAACACTGTAGTTAACAATAATAATATTACCGGCGCAGTGATTCTATTTAGCAAATGAACACGCTGATTCCAATCAGTAACTATTAATAACCATATAAGAATACTTGCTATAAACTCTCCACGAGAAGCGGCTATATATAAAAATATATATAGAACTAGTGCCATTAAGATGGCTTTAAGCTTATGCAACTCCTCAATGTCTCGCCATAGCCTACTTAATTTGTACGATTGTGCTAGAAATGACAATCCAAGGAATTGTGACAGGGTATTGCTATAAGTTATTGTATTATCAGTGATCGGATCGTATGGTTGAACAGATAATAAAGGTAAAAAACTTAACGACGAAGATAAAATCAAAATCAAAAGTACCCCTTTATAAAAATAGGAAAAGCCATTCTCGAATAGTTCCAACTGCTGTTTAGTGATGCCTATATCTGTTTTACTATAAACAACAAAATACAAGCAAAAAATACCAGAAATAATAAACTCAAAAAGTAACGGTAGATTGCGCCTGTGTACAAATATTGAACAGGCTATGGGGTACAGAATAAGCATAAAAAACATTGTTATCACTAATCTATGAGGTTTGGCTTTCAGTCCAGCACTATTCTTCTTAATAAGACTACTTATAACAAGTAATGAAATTGCAACCAGGATAATCCTGAGAGTCGAAAGAAACATATACATTGACTTGCTTACATACAGCACCGGAAAAAAAAGAATAGCGACATATAATAAACATACCACAACCACTTCCTTTTTCGTATTGTGCATTATCATTTCCGAAAAAGTACCGCCCTTTGAAAAATATGACTTATCCTCCATAAATAATACAAAGAATAATTTCTATTATATACTTTTCTCCCATAGCAACTTATGCAGAGTCTATCACCACATTTTATTGAATACGGCGCTTCTGATAATAGCATCTTGAAAAAATCAAAGGACTCTCTTGTATCGATTATCGCGCTCAGGGATCGCCCTACAAAGGAAACCCGGGCTGAACTACAATGTGAAAGTATCTTGCTCCAATGTTTATGTATGCCACGAGTACATCCACCTATATCTCTCAGTATAAATCTCTCCAGGCGACCATCTTTAATATACTTGTTGCAAAGCATATTATTCAAAGGATGTGTCTTTGTATGACCAAGGACTTCCTGCGCAGCATGGAAGGCCATTGGAGCATTTTTTGCATCTAATGTTCCAAGCATAAGATTCTTACCCCCCAACTTAATAATCTTTTGGTAAGGTAAATATGATGGTGCATCTGGTGAATGATCAGAAACAATTTGACTTGCCAGTGGACCTACAGCGACACAGGAAGTAGCCGGATGTGTTGACCGCTCAAAATCCGGAGCATACTTTATAAATGCATTCACCAAACTACCGGACTCACTTATTGAGTCCTTTGTATACACAAACTTATCTTTCATTGACCACCTATATTCAAGTTTCGAATAAGCTGGCAACACTATGGTACCACGAGCCCCTACTACTGTTAATAATAATTCAACCCAAGTCCTGTAATTTTTTTCCCGTGAGCCTTTGAATAATCCTACATTCATCAAGTTGCCCGATATGAATAGTGTGTCACCTTCTTCTACGCCCAGATATCGGAGTTGTAAGATCAGTTTTGATGCGTCTAAATACCTCATCTGTGTGAATCCACCTGCGTTGAAAAATATAATGAAGCAGCAATATCTATCATGTACATTAGAGAAGCGAACATGGCCGTGATCTTCACATATTCTATGAAGGGCAGGTTTGATTTTATGGCCAGTATCATGCTGATCAACGTAGTTACGAGACGCAAAAAATGCCAAACTGGACCGTAATACCAAGCATTTACTATTATATTCGACCTGTCAAATGGCGTAGAAAGGAATGACAAGATACAACTAAATATAATCGTTTCTGCTATTATACCAGAATCTCTCCATCTTTCACCAAATAGGAAGGCATAGATTTCTGCACCGTACATGGTGATCAATAATAGGATGGGTAATGACAATACCACCAACATACATAAGTTCGCAATCAACAGTCTCGTAAATGTCTTGCCCTTCCTTAGTCGAGCTACAGCGGATTCAGTAAAAACCTGATTGACGGATTTACCAACTAAAGCTGTTGGTACCGAAAGAGAACTGTATACAAGAGCATAGTAACCGGTCTCATTCGCACCATATCTATGGCCTATAAAAGCTATCGGTAATAAAGATGACAATGTTAGCATCGTATGTGAACTTACAAGAGAAGCAACGAGCCTCCATAATTGTTTTTTGTTCATAATTAAAAGACCCTTATTATAGATCCTCGATGCTGACATCTTTGTCTTTCCCCTTATTTGTAAATATTTAAACCTAAAGAAATATCCCATCAATGACGAGTATAGAAGCCCATATTGCCGTGTCCAGGGAATTAAAAATAGTATTATTGACGATATACTAAAAACAACCTTATTAATAACCTCAGAAATTCCTGTTATCCTAAAATTTTTGAATTTATGATGCATATTTATTGATGCTAGGCCTACTGATGAATAATATGATGTCATAAACAATAAGAGCAGAAAAGAGGGGTTTACTATTTTCGATGACACGGGAAGTAGCAGTGATATACTAAAAAATAACAAACCAACTACAGGAGCACCAAGAATAATAAATCTATAAAGAGATAATGCGTCAGATCTACTTGACGGCATAACTATTAAGTGCTCTAATCGAAAGGATATAAATACTGTGCATATTGACATATATTCAATATATAGACTATATTCACCAAACTCGCTTGGTGAATATAGTCTTGTTAATAGTGGAAATATCGCAAATGATATAGTCTGCGCCATTGAATTCAAACTGCACTGCCAAAAAAAGCCTTTAATATATTTCCTACCTCTCTCCGCCTTCTCAATGACTACTTGCCTCATATTTCTAAATTCCATCAACGAAGTAAATGGGTGAGTTACACAACAACATCTTTTGCACACATCAATAGGCTGTAATTTTCTTGTTACCCCAGTTATGATATCTCCCAATTAGCTTATCACTCATTCTTTGTGGTTGCGACGGAGTTGTAAAAATCCCTTAGTTTGAAAAATTGTTTATTCCAATTGTATTCTTCCTGCACGATAGATCTTCCATTTGCGCCCATACGCTGAGCAACGTGTAAATTATTGTAAAGGTAGCTTACCGCTTGATATATCTCATTTATATTAAGTGGGTTAACTAAAATACCGCAATCAGCTTGCTTAACGATTCGGCTGTAGCTTGGAAAGTCTGATGCTATAATTGGTCTGCAACATGCCATGTATTCAAACAGTTTTATAGGTAATGAATTAGTGAATGTTGAAATAGGATGTAGGGTTACAAGCCCCACAAATGTCCTCTCTACTACTGTTTCGAATTCTTCCCTCTTCAACCATCCATGGTAGATCACTTTCCGCCATGCTGGATGATTTTGAGCCTTGATAAGTGTTTCGGGTTCAGCAAAACTACCAACTAGATCCAGCATTACTGCCCCATCCAACATATTGAGTACATCTAAGATCTCAAATATGCCCCTGGACGTACCTATGCTTCCTATATAAAGTAAGTTCTTTGCCTTTTCAGGTTTGATGGCGTCATATTCAGTAAATTCTCCAATGATCGGATAGTTGGCTATAGTTACCGTCTTTTTGTTGATTTTTGATATCTTTTCTATTATGTAGGGTGTTGCTCCTATTATACCGTCAAGCATCGAATAGCAATAATTAAGAAATATACCACTCACTATTCTTGCCGGCTTTCGTATTGGTCGGGCTAAGTACTCCTTATAGCCTATTTGTTCAGGTATATCTTCATGACTATCGAAAATAAATAATGTCTGTTTAAAGAAGAACTTTATAATGCAGCAAAAGGGTAAAAGTTCTGGATCATGTATATGATATATTCTTGCTGGATATTTAAGAGCCGTTAAAAGAGTTGCTATGGGAGACAAAAGAATCCTTACCCATCTGATTTTGCGCTTAGGCGTGCCATAGATCCTCAAACCATTTGAAACTATTTGATCACCTTTACCATCTCCGATGACCAAGGCTACCTTAAGCCCATACGAGACAAGTGAAAAGCACATCTTACTCATTATTCTTGCATCATCTCTATTATGGGCAGTTGAGACATGAACAACATCAAACAGGATCTTATTATTGATCTTCGCATTCTTGCCTGTGATTAGATTCTCCATTGTTACTTTAATCAAGTGAGTTCAGTAACGATAAATACTCAGATCCCAATATTTCATAGAGTCTGTTCCTCAATAGCCATTTATAGCTGAAATCGCATGTATGTTTATGAACTATATCGGGCATTGCTAATATCTCAATTACCTTGTTAGCTAGGCCACCTGGCATTGCTGCTTTATCTGGTGCAATGGTGTAAATGCTTGGTAGTTTTTCCATATCCCCAATATATCCATCATAAATTCCTAATATTGGTTTTTTTGCCATTATATAATCAATCATCTTATTTAATGACTGACCATATCTCCATACATCACTAGAGGTTGTAGAGTATATTAACAGGTTTGCATATTTTAATAGCACTACTAGTTCATACCTTGTGACTTTGGGCATAAATAAAACATTTTTATATGTACCGTATTTTTCAACATACTGATTGTATAGTGCCCCATCTCCCACAAACACAAATTTAATCTTACAGTCTATTTCCCTTAGTGAACTTGCTGCCTTAAATATGTTATCTAATGAATTATGCAGACCAAATGACCCAGCGTAAAATATCAATTTAGTGGATTTTTCGACCCTTAACTGCCTGTATATATTTTGTTGCATCCCGTAATCACCCTCTCTTTTATCATTATCATAGAGCGACAAGTGTAATTTACTTACCCCCATAGGAATGCAGGCAACTGGAGTTTTAGTCTGGCAAACATTATTCACATGTTCTCTAAGATTTTGCATTGTACCCACAATTAAATCAGAGTATTTGTACCCAGCATATTCTATACTGCTCAGTAGAAAAATGAAAAAGTTAGATCTATTGTAGCCCGCATCTGTTATTAACGTCAATGGCCATATATCACGCACCTCGAAAACCACCCGTAACTTATATATGCTTTTCATCATTAGCCCAGTACAAACTGATAATAGTGACAATGATGAGCACACCAAAATGTCACCCCCTTTTATCGATAATAACAGGTAACGTATACACCCAAACTCAAACTGTATCCACGACAATAACCTAAGAATTACCGACCCTTTAATGAACCTTACTGTTGGTACAATAACAACCTTCAAATTTCCAAAATATATCTCTTTCTTCTTATTTACTCTGACATATGGATTTGCGGGATGTAAATATATAGATGAAGACGTTAGCATTGTTACTTGGACACTCTGCTCAGACCAATACTTGCATAGGTGGAAACCCCTTGATCCGGTTTCAGTCTCAGAAGGCAAATCCGAGTATTTTGTTATGTAGAATACCCTCATATTAAATTTGTTATTTTAAATTGCATCTCCCATAATGATATCGATAGTAAACGCCACTTTAATCTTTGATCTAATCTATCTAACCTACCCCGATTTAACCTTCCGACAAAGCAATCCTGTATAATATCTGATTTCTGTATATAGTCATATATTTGCGACTTATAACAACTCATCCATTCATGTTGAGGTGCCTCATAACCTATCTTATCCTTCCTCCGTGTTATTTCTATAGGCAATCTATTCATCATCGACACTCGCATGATATGCTTTGTCCATCCATTTTTGAAGAAAGTATCGAGTGGTAATCGCATTATAAAATCTACAAGATTAGGGTCCAGGAATGGAAGCCTTGACTCTACTGAACACCTCATAAAGTTCTTATCATCAAATCGAAGTAGGGTCGGAAGATTTGATTTTTCTAATTCATACCTACGTAGTTCGTACAAGTTTCTTGTGAAGTTCCAATATGTATTTATTTCCTTATTTATTTCGCGTTTGTCTAGATTAAACTTCTTCATTCTCTTCGAGATTACAGCTTGCCTGATCATAGGATTCAAAAAGTATACCATAAATGCAAGTATTGTTACTGCATTGAAAAGCGCATTGTTCTTTTTAAACTGCAATGCTGACTTAACTGCACATATCAACCCCTTTTCCCTAAGGATATTATTTATATATGCTGGAATATATCTTTCATAACCGAAAAGTAATTCATCAGCACCTTGTCCATTTATTGCTACTTTGAAGCCATGTTCGGCAATAGCCTTTGCAACTTGATATTGCATTATGACTGATGCTGAGCCAAAAGGCTCTTCCTGAGTTTCAACTACAGAAAGAAGTGATTCGTCAAACTGTCTAAAACTTGGCTTTAGCCTAATCAGCTTGATACCTAACGATCTGGCTACTTGCTGCGCATACGAAGATTCGTCTTTCATAGGGTTACTGGATGCTGCTGTGAATGCAACTATCTCGTTAGCCCCCAAATCATTATCACATATTATTCTCAATATTGTCGAACTGTCCAATCCTCCACTTAAGGATACCGCGATTGGAACGTCAGCACGTAAACGTATCCTAATTGACTCTGACAGGTGATGCAGGAATTCAGATGCTATGTCCTCTTCGTCTTTTCCAATTTCTATTTGTGCCTCTGTATTTGTTGGTAAGGAATAATACCGTTCCGTGAAGCTTCTTAGTGTTTTCAGATCTATTATAATATTGTGCCCTGCCGGCACCTTCTTTACACATTTGTAGAAAGTATCCACTTTACTATCACCGCATATACCAGAGATGTATTTGTCAAGCATTACACGATCAGCTACACGACTACCAATAAACGGCAATATTTGTCTTATTTCAGACGCCAAATAAATACAGTCTTTTCCTTCATATCTGTACATTGGCTTCTCTCCAAAGCGATCTCTTGAGCAGAAGAGTCTTTTATTTCTCCTATCATGAATCACAAAAGCCCACATGCCATTAAAGTGATTTACGCATGATGAACCCCAAAACTTATACGCTTGTAGCAAGACTTCTGTGTCCGATGATGTCCGAAACTTAATGCCATTATATTCCAGCTCTTGCCTGATCTCTTTATAGTTATATATTTCACCATTAAAAATCAGACTGTATTCTTCTGTTTCATCTTTGAACGGTTGGTTTGCTGTATGGTTAAGATCAAGTATTGCAAGCCTTGCATGACCTAACCCTACATTTTCAATACAGTCCACACTATTATGATCAGGCCCTCGATGGTGTATATCTCTCATCATCCTGTGCACAATTTGCTTAATGTTCTTTGATTTGTCGACAGTTGCATAACAGGCAATTCCACACATAGATTTCAGCTTACAATTAAATAGCTTTCATTAAACATTCTATCATCGAGACCGATAATAATTTCATCAATATTTGATACAAAGTCTCCCGAAAGTCCAAAAAAGGACTGAAACCTATATATTTCATATCCACCTTCCATAATTTCATTATTTGGTGGTATATATAAGCAGTCTCCCATACCGTAGCCTGTTCGTATAACATGCTGCACACTACTTTTCACTTGAAAGTATTTATTCCACTCAGATAGTAGCTCACCATTATAGATATTGAATTGCAACTTTTCGTTTATCCTCAGGCATTTTACCTGCACAGTCTTGTCTTGTATTTCATCTGATCTAAATACTACTGCCTCTTCTGATTTATTAAACCTTACCGAGTTAATTTCCTCTTTTTGACCAGAGTTTGCTTTTTCCACTGCTTCCAAGACTGATTCATGAAGCTTGACCTGCCATAAACTTCGTGCTGTTCTACAAAACGGTGCGATGCTAGGGTTCAGCGGCAGTAATGAGAGGATCAACTCAGCCTTCGACCTTTTCCATATTGGTTTTGCTACTAGGTTCGGTATTACAGAACCGCTCAGGCCGGGCAAAAAAAGCACGTTTACATGATATCCAAATATCTCTCTCAAATATTGTCTTGCTATACCGGGATAGCCAGACGAAGCCCTTGTTTCATCATCATTTATTGTATTGTGAGCTTCAAGAGACCATATTACAACTCTTATTACACCCGATTTATCATACAAGCATACAACAGGCAGCTCCCGGCTCCTCTCGCCATTTTTGTTTGGAGCCATAGCAATAGACTTCCGAACCCTGATTTTACCATTCTTTAAAGCTTCATAATCTAGCATAATTGCACTTTTTCTTCTATTAATATTAAGCTCTGTACACGTGCATCCATATGATATTTTATATATTTGCTCACAATCCGAGCATTTCGAATTTATTGCGTTCGCCAGTCTACGTAAAGTTTCATTATACCATTCCATTGATATGCAGGCGATTGCACTTACGCTTTTTGCTAAAAGTGGGGCATAATGTGTATGTGTTGCTATCAGTATTAGCTCTGGTTTATCCTTGAGTAACTTTAATAAATCGTATTCAAAACTATTGTCCAAAAATAGTGTATCGATTGTCCCAAAAACTAGAGCTATTGAGCCATTACTGCAATGGAAGCACAGAAGGTTTGCCTCTAGTTCTTCATCATTTAAACTACCACCTTCCGCTGCACTATTAGCAGGTCTAAAACCTGCTAAATTAATTCCTGTGGGCACCGCTGGAAGTCTCACCGTTATTGATGATATATTCATTATCGTCTTAATTAATTGACAATGGCAACTTTATTGTCTTCTGCTCTCGTGCAGATATATAACTAGCGATTATTATTTCAAGGCTCTTGATACCCTCTCTCCCACTACACTCCGCTTCCGATCTTCCGCGCAAAACATTTATCATGTTTAAATAGTATGGAGTGTGACCAAATCCATATACGCTTGTTGTTTCATAGCTACAGTTTTTGACAAGCATATCATCTTCATCATCTTGTTCAAAATCCCAGTGCTCTATTTTGTTAACCGCCTTGCCAGCAACTTTGACAACTCCTTTATCACCAATCAGTGTCAATGAACCTTCTAGATTCTCTGGATATGTCAACATTGTCACTGCCATAGTACCCAATGTTCCTGATTTCCAGCGTAGTTGTATCGCAGCAGTATCTTCTGCTTCAATGTTTCTGCCCAGAGTAGCAATTGATGCACTTACACTGTCAATTGGGCCTACTATCCACTCAAGTAGGTCAATATAGTGACTTGCCTGATTCATTAATGCCCCACCATCAAATTCCCAGGTTCCACGCCAACTGGCCTGATCGTAATAACTTTGAGGTCTCTGCCAAAAGACGTTTACAGAAACCATAGACAATCTACCAAATCTCTTTTTCTGAATCTGGCGTCTTACCAACTGCAGCGTACTGTTAAATCTGTTTTGTTTAACTACGAATAACTGGACCTTGTTTTCATCACAGGCTCTTATCATTTTCTTGGCATCACACATTCTTGTAGCCATAGGCTTTTCTGTACATACATTAATAGAATGGTTAGCTGCAGAAATAGAGTGTATCGAGTGCAAACCACTGGGTGTGGCTATAATAACTAGGTCAACCATTAATTTATTATCACCTTTACTCTCTAGTAGAGCTTCAATTGAGTTAAATAGAATTGGATCACCTGGCGTCACTAGTGACGGATTAATTTCTTGATATAACTGCCTCCAACTTTCAAGGCACAGGTACAAACTACCATTATCTAGATCGCAAAGTGCTACCAATTCAAGATCATTTGGGAATGAAGCAATTGCCTTTAGGTGATTGTTACTGATTCGCCCACACCCAACAAGTGCGACTTTAATATGTCTGTCTATTATTGGATTCGTGGAAAGCATTTTCTAGGCCCTGATTATGTTTATTGCTGGTTGAAATCGACCTCTTGTATCAATAATTAGTTGAGAGTATTGCTTGATTAAACTATAATCGAATGAATCATGATCTGCAGCCAATATAACTGCGTCAAAGCCCGCTATTGCCTCCGGAGTGAGCATTGTGCTCCTTAAGGTAAAGCTGTACTTTCTTATATTCGGAAATTTCGGAAAATATGGATCACAGTAGGAAACATTCGCACCTTTGCTAATGAGTATATGCATAATTTCAACAGATGGTGATTCTCGCATATCATCCACATTTTTCTTGTAAGCAATACCCAATATTAATATTTTACAATTTTTTATTGGTTTCCCAACTCTATTTAAAGCATCAGCTGTCTTATCAACAACATATGATGGCATAGATGTATTAATCTCACCAGCCAGTTCTATGAACCGTGTATGCATTCCATATTCTCTTGCTTTCCATGTAAGGTAAAAAGGGTCTATGGGAATACAGTGCCCTCCTAGCCCAGGACCCGGATAATACGGAACAAAACCGAATGGTTTTGTAGATGCTGCACGAATTACTTCATAAAGATCAATGCCCATCTTATCAGCCAACGGTTTAAGCTCATTCATCAAACCTATATTAACAGCTCGGTGAATATTTTCTACCAATTTTGTCATTTCAGCCGCTTTTGTACTACTCATCGGAACTACTTTATCTATGACTTTTCCATACAGAGCTATCCCTGCTTCTGTGCAGGACTGTGTTACTCCTCCCAATATTTTAGGTATTGTTGTGGTTGTAAATACAACGTTGCCTGGATCTTCTCTTTCCGGTGAGTAAATAAGGAAGATATCACCACCAATAACTAGGTTCTTTTGCTCTATACGAGGAATCAGTTCTTCTTCAGTAGTTCCAGGATATGTAGTACTTTCCAAGCTTATTATTTGCCCCCTACGTAGATACGGTAGCAAGGTATCCATCGTCTCTCGGATATAACTCAAATCTGGTTCACGATATTTATTTAGGGGAGTAGGTACACACAGAATCAGAGCATCAACTTCGGACGCAAGTTCGAAGTTTGTTGTCACATCTAGAACCCCATCACATTGTACCTTTTTTATACGGCTTGACGGTATGTGGTGGATATAACTTTTGCTATTTTTGATTGCTGACACTTTCGTCTCGTCTATATCAAATCCAACAACCTGATATCCTTTCTCTGCATAAGCCAAGCACAGTGGTAGCCCCACATACCCTAGCCCTACAATACCAATGCGTGCTTTACGCTCGTTCAACTTCTGAACAAGTGTTACCATCGTCGACGAGTTAATATCCATAATAGAATTAGATAGTTTTGGGTTTGTTTTAACGTCAGGTCAGTTCTTTTTATTGGAAAAGTCTCTTCTCAAAGATTCTTTCATCAATGTTCTCTTATTAATTCTAATTTATCTTCCAGTATTTTATAGCCGTTTATCTTATTTGCCACTTTACTTGTCTTTTGCCGCATTGTAATCGACCTGCCAAAAACTTATTATAGCCCATGCTCGTTGCGTTTGTGGCATTAAGAATCTTAACATTAAGGCCTTAAGAGGCTTTCAACACCAATCAGCGTTTTTTTGCGAGCATATATATTCACCACTCAACTTCTCACAAAATCTTCTCGGCCGTTATTTCAAATACTTTACTTCAGCCGCGGTCTGTCTTTTTTCAATAGAAACGACTGCTTTTGCTCCGGATACCCAACCTATCTTTAGCACATTAGTGCTATATCATGTCAGTTAACTACTCCCACGGTATTCCAAATCTATCGTATTTGTTATTATACGCATTTGCATTGCGTTTATATTGATGAGTTGGTTCTCTTTGCTTTTTTCTGATGTAAATATAACTTCTAATGATATTCCCCTCACAAAGCATCAATCTGCATAATCAAGGCTTTCTTTAATATTTTCATCATTAGCCCCAGCTAATACCCCCCCCATCACACCTGCCTATATCTATGATACGCGAATCTTAACTAGCTTCCGATTTTTCATATATGCCCTCTTCGATTTTTCTAATCGGTCTCCTTATCATATTTCTACTATCTTCTAGCTCTTCTCTTCATGCCCGCACTAAAATAAGTACTTAGTTAACCTCTTGTTAAGTATTGACAGCCTTCGCCTTCATAATTTTTGATACTCCCCCCTCTCTGCTTATTAATCTTGTTTTTTATGCATGTTTATTTTTCTATTCACACTTTCCTTCGTGCTTATCAAGGCGAATATCCTATTGCTTGTTTTATACTTTAGTCCTTCCTTACGCGTTTTCGATCTTTAACAGTAATGCTGCCAAGATCAATTTGGCCTCTTTTTTTACTTCTCACAGTACTTTGAACCAGAAAAGCTTAACATAAAAATTTTACTCCTAAAAAATCACGTCTATTATCGGATTCATCAGGTATGTTATTCGTTATTCACTATTGCCAGCTATTAAACTAGGCTATGCAATTCTACTATGTTCTTTAGTGTTATTCCACCTGTGTTTTGACCAATGAATTCCCTTTAAGGTAGTATTCATGCGAAGTGTGAGGACATTTCCACTTACCTTCACCTTCTTTCGGCAAATCTATTCTCTCCCCGAACGCACTCATCCACCCAATTTGCCTAGCGGGTACACCTACCATTAAAGCGAAGGGTTTAACATCTTTATTCACGACAGCACCCGCCCCAACAAAAGCATACTCTCCAATTGTTACCCCACATACAATTGTACAGTTAGCTCCTAATGTTGCGCCGCGTTGAACATGTGTTCTCATATACTCCTGTTTTCTACTCACTTCTGATCTTGGATTATAAACATTGGTAAACACCATGCTAGGACCGCAGAAGACATCATCTTCAAGCGTCACAGCTTCGTAGATAGAAACATTGTTCTGGATCTTCACATTGTTCCCTATCCGAGTATTGCTACCAATGAATACATTCTGTCCTACTGTGCATCGCATGCCAATTATTGCGCCTGCGCAAATATGTGACCAATGCCATATTTTGGTATCATTCCCAATAGCTGCGCCGTCGTCGATAATCGACGTCGCATGAATGTAAGTGGCTTGTCTGCTTTCCATAACTTTGTTACAGGCTTGTTTACCGATACAAAATCCTTTTGGCCAATCATCTCCACTATAGTACCTCCTTGATCATAACATACATCCTTTGTGAACTGTTTTAACGGCCCCTGCCCTATGCGTCTGATCCACTAATTGTTATACAGTCCTGATTACCCTCCTGGTTTTATTATTGCTATACTCATTCTTCTTCCTTGGCCATTATCCGAACTATTCAATGCGAACTTTAGCTATTCTTGCCATTTATATCAGTACGACTTTCGATCCCTGCGATGCCTAACCTCCGTTCAAGCTAGTCCCTGTGTCCTTATTTCTGAGGCCCCCTTTTTTAAGCCCAGTCTTGAACGCCATATTGTGATTCAGTTGTGAATCAGTAACTTATTGTCACCTTTATTGGTATTCACCCTTCTTGCATCAGTTGTTCTGTGCTGACCCCTGCATCGTTTGGCAATGACAACCTCCCTTGGCCTATAGATATGTTGAATTGCAATACTATCTAATATCCGCAAAACAGCTCCTGTTTTTATGCCTCTTTTCTCCCTAAAGAACATTATTAAAATTACCCCCCCGCTGTTGCTTCCTTTCTAGTTTGCCTAGTGTGAGCTTTCTCTATGCAAAGTCGGCTCTGAACATCTGCCATTGTGTCTGCTTTTTTGCCACCCTATCTGGTTTTTATTTATGATACTCCATTTCCAGCCTGTAAATTCTCTCCAAACTATTCTATGTAATTCTCAGGCACATTCACACTATTTAATCCTGCTGATTTCTGATCTCTTGATTCCATCTCTTCTATTTGTTCTTTCGGATAGTTTTTGGCTTATCTTGTATTCTCTTTTCTTCCTTCATGAATCTTGTGCAATATTTCTTCTTTCCATATATCATTCTCTTCCCTGTTTTTTGCAAGTTACTTGCATTTTCTATTGGGTTTGCTCTATCGACATATGGTATTACTCAAAAAAATCTGTTTGGCGTTTCGCTACTCGGCATATCCGCTCTTGATGCATCAGCTGGTATCTCTTGCAGAAATTGACTCATTTGTTTCTTGTCAATGTATGTCTCTATAATGCCAGCCTAGAATACACCGCATTTTACTTGTATTTTATATTTCGTTCCATTTGGTAATCTTCTACACCTTTTGCCATAGGCCAACCTTTTCACTACGATTTTAATATATAAGTAACTGCCCTATTGCTGATTTATTCGTTATTTCTATTATTGTTTTTCTTGTTTGTATATAAGTAGTTTTTTTCATGGCTTCCGACTTATTTTTAGCTTTTTGCTTCAACCATCACAGTCTGGGTTTTCGTTTAGGCCGAGCCTACGCCAACGTAGGAACCATAGAAGAAGAGGCCCAACACGAAGATCACGGCCATACCGCCGGCGGTCGCCACCA
>Ga0194130_10002190_pt1 | contig 28856 bp, 27 predicted proteins | sample TA2KigsurfametaG_FD_160084 | JGI IMG/M metagenome (GOLD analysis project Ga0194130, IMG submission 160084) | Freshwater microbial communities from Lake Tanganyika, Tanzania - TA2015050 Kigoma 12 surface | ecosystem: Environmental > Aquatic > Freshwater > Lake | place: Tanzania: Lake Tanganyika...
GGGCAGCGGGGATTGGGGTGCAGTTGCACTACAGCCCAGTGCATCTACAGCCCTACTACCGCGCTTTGGGTTACGCGGAAGGTCAATTCCCTGAGGCAGAGGCCTATGCCAGCAGCGCCATCAGCATGCCCCTGTTTCCGGGGCTCACAGAGTCTGATCAGATTCGCGTCTGCACTGCCCTGGGCGTGAGCTTGCAGGAGCAGGGATTGCTGTGACCAAGGCCCGGGCCCTGTTGGTAGGCCTCGGTCAGATCGGCTGCGGCTACGATGCCGTCTTGCCATTTGTCCAGGATCAGCCTCGTTCCTCCGCCCAAACCCTTACCCATGCCCGGGCTCTGGCCTGCCATCCGGGCTTTTCCCTGGAGGCTGGCGTGGATCCGAGCCCGGAGGCGCGCCAGCGCTTTAGTCGGCTCTATGGCGCACCTGCCTATGCCGATCTGGCGAGTTGGCGGGCGGCCACCAACGCTGCACCGCCGGATCTGGTGGTGATTGCAGTCGCCCCCCAGCTGCAGCCCGCGCTGGTGCAGCAGCTGCTTCAACTCACCGAGCCCCAGCTGCTCCTGCTTGAAAAACCCGTGGCTAGTGACCTGGAGCATGGCAGAGTCCTGCAGGAAGCCTGCGCAAGGCACCCGCAAATGCACGCTGCCGTGAACTACATCCGGCGATGGCTGCCCTCGGTGCAGGCCTGGCGGAGGCGGCTTCAGGCCGGCGAGCTCGGTCAGTTGCTGCATGGCCAGCTCACCTATGGAAAGGGTCTACTGAGCAATGGTTCTCACTTCGTGAATCTGGCAGAAGCCTGGCTGGGCCCTCTCACACTGAACAGCGTCCTCGATCAGGGTATGCCGTACCTGGCTTTTGATCGCGAGGCCAGTCTTGACCTAATGGCCTCCGACCATGGGCTGGCTCCGCTCCAGGTGCGTAGCGTTGGATCGGCAGGAATGCGGGCCGGTGAGCTCGATCTCTGGTTCGAAGGCGGACGCCTCTGCTGGCTGAACCACGGGCAATCGATTGCGTTCTGGGCTCGCCGAGAGGCCGCCCCTGGGGATAGCCATGAGCCTTTGTCCGCCGATCCTGAGCTTTATCCCACCGGCTTGGAGCATTACCAGCTGGAGGTTGTGGATGTCCTCCATCGCCACCTCCAGGATCCCAAAACATGCCCCTTGCTGTGTACCTTCAGCGATGGGCTGAATACTTTTGAGGCTCTTGCTCCCATCTGTAATCTTTCACTGTGATTGATATGCCTCCCACGGACAAACGCATTCAAGACGCCTTCTGGACCGACGATTACGCCGAGGCCTACAGGTTAAAAAACGGAGAATTTGACAATGAGCTTGGCCGGCAAGGGTGGGCGAAAATCCTGGCGAAAGCAGAACTAATCCAAAAGACGTATCTAGAAGTCGGCTGCAATATAGGCCGCAATCTTGATCAGTTGAGCATTCTTGACCCTGGTTTAAAGCCTTCAGCAATAGAAGTTAGTCCTAAGGCTCTTGAGATCGTTCGTTCAAGGCATGCCCTTCGGCAGTCGTTTTGTGGCCCAGCTCAAGAGGCAAGTTTTGCTGAGGCCGAATTTGAGCTAGTATTTACCTGTGGTGTTCTCATCCATGTCCCGCCAGAGGATTTACTGGATGTGATGACCAAGATGCATAAGTGGTCTTCAAAGTATATTGTTATTGCGGAGTATTTTAATCGGACGCCTGTTTCTATTGAATATCAGGAGCGACCAAACTTGCTTTTTAAACGAGATTTTGGCGGAATGTTTGCCGACAACTTTGATGTCAGCCTGGTTGATTATGGATTTTTGTGGGGTCGGATTTTTGATGACGCTGGATTCGATGACATCACTTGGTGGCTGTTTGAAAAAAATCTCATTTCTTTATGAATAATTCAGCTCTTGATCTCCTCGCCATCAAAGGAGGTTCGCAAGCCATACCAGATCCCTTCCCCCCCTACCGCAGTCTGGGTGAAGAAGAGGTCGAAGCCGCCAACCGCGTTCTTCGCTCCGGTGTGCTCTCCGCCTTCATCGGTGCTCCAGGCCCTGGTTTTTTCGGTGGCCCCGAGGTGCAAGCCCTTGAGCACGAGGCGGCCGAACGCCTCGGCGTGCGCCATGTGGTGGCGGTGAACTCCTGGACCTCCGGGTTGGTGGCGGCCGTGGGTGCGATAGGCATCGCCCCCGGCGACGAAGTGATCGTCACCCCGTGGACGATGGTGGCCACTGCTACCGCGATCCTGCACTGGAATGGGATTCCAGTGTTCGCGGACATTGATCCTCAGACGTTCAACCTCGATCCAGCCGCGGTGGAAGCGGCGATCACCCCCCGCACCCGCGCCATCCTCTGCGCGGACATCTTCGGCCAGAGCGCAGATGTCCCGGCCCTGCGAGCCATTGCCGATCGCCACGGCCTGCGCCTGCTTACAGATACCGCCCAAGCCCCTGGAGCCCTGCTGGCTGGCCGCCCCGCTGGCACTGCGGCTGATATCGGCGGCTTTAGTCTCAACTACCACAAGCACATCCACTGCGGCGAAGGTGGTTTGCTCGTCACCGATGACGAACACCTGGCTGAGCGCCTGCAGCTGATTCGCAACCACGGCGAGGCCGTGATCCAGAGCGACGATCCCATCGAGCTCGCCAACATCCTGGGCCACAACTTCCGGCTCGGTGAGATTGAGGCGGCCATCGCCCGTGCCCAGCTCCACAAGCTGCCGGCCTTGGTGGCCAGCCGTCAGCGGGCTGCCGATCGCCTGCGGGCCGGCCTGGCGGATCTGCCTGGTTTGCAGCTCCCCGCTGTGGCCGATCAGGCCACCCATGTGTACTACGTGTTCGGCATGACCCTCGATCCCGAGCGGCTTGGCAGGCCCCGCAGCTGGATCGTGGATGCCCTGCGTGCAGAAGGTGTGCCGGCCCTGTTCGGCGGGTATCAGTGCATTCACCTCAATCCGCTGTTCCGCCATCGCATCGCCTATGGCACCGCTGGATTCCCCTGGAAGGGCCTGGCCAGCGGCGACAGCGCCGTGACCTACGGCCCCGGTCTCTGCCCGGTAGCGGAAGATCTGCACCAGCGCACCTTCCTCGGCCTCAACCTGTGCGCCCATCCCTACACCGATCCTGAGATCGACCAGGTTGTGGCCGCCTTCCGCAAGGTGTGGGCGCACCTGGAGACCGGCGCATGAACCTGGCCCTGATTCCGGCGCGCGGCGGCAGCAAGCGTATTCCCCGCAAGAACATCCGTCCCTTCCGCGGCCGGCCAATGATCGCCTGGTCGATCGAGGCGGCGCGCGCCGCCGGATGTTTCGATCGCATCCTCGTGAGCACCGACGACGAGGAGATCGCCGCGGTGGCCCGTAGCATTGGCGCCGAGGTGCCGTTTCTGCGGCCGGCTCACCTGGCGGACGACCAGGCCACCACCCAGGCCGTGGTTCTGCACGCTGTGCAGTGGTGTGAGCAGCAGGGTCTGACGCCGCAGGCGGTGTGCTGCCTCTACGCCACGGCCCCGTTAGTGCAGCCGTCTGATCTGCTGGCGGCTGGCCAGCTGCTGGAGAAGGCCCCCACCGGCAGCTTCGTGTTCACGGCGACCTCCTTTCCCTTCCCGATCCAGCGGGCCATTCAGATCGATGCCGCGGGCCGCTCGGCCATGGTCCATCCCGAGCACTTCAACACCCGCAGCCAGGATCTCGAGGAGGCCTTCCACGATGCCGGTCAGTTCTACTGGGCCCGCCCCGAGGCCTGGGCCACCAGCCACAACCTGTTCAACGATGGCCGCCCGCTGATCCTGCCCCGCTGGCGCGTGCAGGACATCGACACCGAGGAGGACTGGACCCGCGCCGAGTTGCTGCATCAACTGCTGGAAGCGCAGGATTGACCGGCCCCCTCCCATGACCAGCGTTCTGATTCGCTGTGATGCCTCCTTGAGCATCGGTAGCGGCCATGTGATGCGCTGCCGCACCCTGGCGCGTGCGTTGCGGGCCCGCGGTGCCGAGGTGGTGTTTGCCTGTCGCCGCCAACCCGGCGATCGGATTGCACAATTGGCTGAGGACTATCGGGTGGTCACCCTGCCCCCGCTCTCTCAGCTTGGTGCGGGGTCTGCGGAGGTCACCTCGCTGAGCGGCAGGGCGCTCTACGCCACCTGGCTTGGCTGCAGCGAGGAGGAGGATGCCGCTGACTGTCTGGCGGCCTTTTCCGCAGCCTCGCTCGCTCCCCCCGCCTGGCTCGTGGTTGACCACTACGGCCTTTCGCTCACCTGGCAGCGACTGATCCAGGCCGGCTTGGCCCAGCAGCCGGCGGTTCTGGTGCTCGACGACCTCGCCGATCGCCGCCATCAGGCCAGCGTGGTGATGGATGCCAACCGCCTCGATCCTGTTGCCCCGGATCACTATCGCGATCTGGTGCCTGAGGCTTGCAGCACCCTGCTCGGGCCGGCCTATGCCCTGCTCGATCCCATATACCCCCGTTTGCAGCCCCTGCTGCCGGCCCGCACGCAGCTGAGCCGGCTGCTGGTGTTTTTCGGCGGGGTGGATCTCGCCAATCACTCGGCGGTGGCTCTGGAGGCGCTCAACCATCCACGCCTTCGCCATCTGGCTGTGGATCTGGTGCTCGGTCCGGACGCACCCCATCGCGCCGATCTGGAGGCCCGGGTGCAGCAGCGGCCCCATACCTGCCTGCACTTGGGGTTGGCCTCCCTGGCGGGCTTGATGGCTCGGGCGGATCTGGCGCTGGGGGCTGCCGGCACCACCAGCTGGGAGCGCGCCTGTCTGGGGCTGCCGGCTCTGGTGGTGCCTGTGGCTGAGAACCAGAACGAGGGAGCCAGAGCTCTCGAGACTTCAGGAGTGGCCCGTTGTGTGGATCTGCAGGCCGTGCCGGATCCGCTGGAGGCTCTGCAGCGAGCCGTGCTGGACCTTCTGGATGCTCCCGTTGTCTTGCAGGCGATGAGTGAGGCCTGCCTGCAGCTGGGCGATGGCCGCGGTCTGGCCAGGGTGGTGGCGGCCCTGCTGGGGCCCGCCGACGGTCTGCGGCTGCGTTTTGCCCAGGCCGCCGATCTGTGGCTCTATCACTGGTGGGCCAATGATCCCCAGGTGCGGCGCCAGAGTTTCACCAGTGAGCCGATTCCTTTGCAGGCCCATCGCCGCTGGTTTGCGGGGCGGCTCCATTCGCCTCTGGCACTGCTGCGCGTTCTAGAGGATGGCGATGGCCTGCCTCTGGGCCAGATCCGCTTGGAGCGCATGGCCGCCGATGCGCCGCGCGCGGTGATCGGCTTCTCTCTGGATCGCCTCGCCCGGGGCCGTGGGCTGGCGGTGCCGTTACTGCAGCTGGGGCTGGCGGAACTCGCCCGCTGCTGGGGCCCAGCGATGGAGGCCTATGGCGAGGTGCGCGCCGACAACCCCGCGAGCTGCAGGGCATTCCTGCGTGCCGGTTTTCAGGAGGGTCCTCCGCCGCGGCCGGGGGTGCGATGCTTCTCCCGGGCCGCCATACAAGCCTTGTGATGTCTGCAGTCTTCCGCATCGGTGAGCGTGCCATCGGCCCGGACCAGCCGCCGCTGGTGATCGCCGAGATGAGCGGCAATCATAACCAGAGCCTCGAGCGGGCCTTTGAGCTTGTGGATGCTGCCGCTGCTGCCGGCGCCCATGCCCTCAAGTTGCAGACCTACACCGCCGACACGATCACCCTCAACGCGCGTGGCGGTGATTTCGAAATCCGCGATCAGGGCAGCCTCTGGGCTGGCCAGAACCTCCACGATCTCTATGCCAAGGCCTATACCCCCTGGGAGTGGCACGGGCCCATCATGGAGCGGGCCCGCCAGCACGGCCTGCTTTGCTTCAGTTCGCCGTTTGATGAGAGCGCTATTGATTTTCTCGAGAAGCTGGAAGTTCCCGCATACAAGATCGCCAGCTTCGAGAACAACCATCTGCCGCTGATCCGCCGTGCTGCCGCCACCGGTAAGCCGCTGATCATCTCCACCGGCATGGCCAGCCTGGCGGATCTGGATCAGGCCGTCACCACGGCGCGCGAAGCCGGCTGCCGTGATCTCGTGCTGCTCAAATGCACCAGCACCTATCCAGCCACCCCTGCCAACACCAACATACGCACGATTCCCCATTTGCGTGAGCTGTTGGGCTGTGAGGTTGGTCTCTCCGATCACACCATGGGGATTGGTGTTTCAGTGGCAGCGGTGGCCCTCGGTGCCTGTGTGATCGAGAAGCATTTCACCCTCGCGCGTGCCGATGGTGGTGTGGATTCGGCCTTCTCGTTGGAGCCGGCTGAGCTGGCCGCTCTGGTGCAGGAAACCGAGCAGGCCTGGCAGGCCCTCGGTGAGGTGCGCTATGGCCCCACCGAAGCCGAGAGCGCCAGCCTGCAGTTCCGCCGCTCGATCTATGTGGCAGCAGAGATTGCTGAAGGTGACCTGTTCACGCCCGAAAATCTGAGGGTGGTTCGCCCTGGTCATGGTGCCCCGCCCCATCTCTACGACCAGCTGCTTGGCCGTCCGGCCCGCCGAGCCTATCAGCCAGGCACGCCACTTAATCTTGACAATTTGCTCTGATGCTTGCAATCATAAATAGGCTCCATATAGTACAAGCAAATCAGAAGCTCTTCACATAGTCCCAACATTAGCAATCAGTTGCTTTAGCCGCCTAATCTAAGAATCGCGGGACCGCAACCAGGTTTTCAAACACTGCTTTCACCTCCGAGTTTAGGAAACGAGCTCTACATTTGATCAACGTGACATTTTCTTAAAGGGGGCACATGTAGCCTTGAAGGCTCTGACAAGGGATGATTGCATTGAAAGCAACTGGCATGGCTGGTTTAACGACGAAGAGCTATGTGCAACATTGCAAAAGCATTATTTTCCAGAAACACTTGAGTCCCAGACTATTTTCTGGGAAAAATATATATTAAACGCTCGGGACAGAATTCAGCTGGGAATCTGCCATGTGGACGGTGGTCCTATTACGGGGATCGCAAGCCTTGGCCATATTGACTACATCAACAGCAAAGCAGAGTTTTCGATCATTATTGGTGAACGCAAGTCTCAAAATGTGGCCAACTTCATTGAAGCCACCAGACTCATGCTTTGCCATGGCTTTTATTCGCTGAATCTCAACAGAATATATGGTGGTAGCATTTCCCATGATCACGTAAAGCTGATGTGTCGTCTCTTCAATTGCAAAGAAGAGGGTGTCTTGCGAAAAGAAGTTTTCAAGAACGGATCTTACTGTGATGTTTATCGGTATGGTGTTTTGCGAGAAGAGTTCAGGATCACGAATTAACGGCGAAGGAGCAAGCCTCTGCCAAGAAGACGATCACTGGCTCTATGTCACTTTCCAACAAAGAACCTGTCCAGTCAATTCAATGACTCCTCTTGCCTCTGCTAATATTGGGGATAATGCTGACCAATGAAAATCCCGAAGCTTACAGAAATAGAAGACATCTTGTCTTCTCATCTAGGAATCGGCAGGAGATACAGGATAGCCATCCTGCGTAATATTGTTCTTGAGAGTATTGAGCCTTATATCCGATATCTAGGCTTGCAGGATCAGCTTTGCATCCAGGTAAGCTGGGGGGATTATGATAATATTTTACAGGAAGCCAATGGCTTGGCCAGTGAAGTGGTTGATGGAGATATATAGGTTGTTGTTGTAGCGCTATGGTTGCCAAGCTTCTCGGAGGTTCTTGCTTATAAGTTTGCTAGTGCTAGCACAGATAAAATTGACTTTGAAATAAGTCGTCTTCGTGATTACTGCACAGCGACGATACGCAGCCTTCGCAGTAGAACTGATGCCCCTATTCTATGGCTTAGTTTCGAGCCGATAGCCTGGCCTTCATATGGAATCTTTGACAGCGTTTCCACACACAGCCAACGAGATATTATATCGTATTTGAATAGCTTTCTCTCCTCTGAACTTAATCGAGCAGGCAATGCTTGGTTAGTTGATACGGGAATCTGCCTGGAACGTGTTGGAGCGTCACACTTTTACGATTGGAGGTATTGGCATCTATCGCGTGCTCCTTACAGTCGGAAAGCCTGCGCGGAAATCGCCCATGAACTTCTAAAGCATGTTCGCGCTCTTTCTGGTCGCGTGCGAAAGTGCCTCGTACTGGATTGTGACAACACTCTTTGGGGAGGTGTTATTGGCGAGGATGGTCTTAAAGGAATTAAAATTGGTAATAGCCATCCTGGAATTGCCTACCGTGAATTCCAATTAGCGGTTTTAGAGTTATTTTCAAGAGGCGTTATTCTATGTTTGTGCAGCAAAAATAACGAATGCGATGTATTGGAAGTTCTTCGGCATCATACGGAAATGGTTTTGCGTGAAAGCCATTTTTCGGCTATCAGAGTTAACTGGAGAGACAAAGTTGCAAACTTAAGGGAAATCGCATCTGAGCTCAACATCGGACTTGATAGCTTAGTGTTTGTTGACGACAGCGACTTTGAATTAAGCTTGGTCAAGCAGTTTCTACCCGATATTGCAACTCTCAAAGTCTCAAGAGATAGCCCTTTCGAAAACCGCTTAGTCCTTGCACAGTGCGGACTATTTGATACACATAGCATTACCAAAGAAGACGGTGCTCGAGCTAAGATGTACGCGTCTGAGGCCATGCGCAAGCAGATAAGTAGACAATCCACCAACCTTGAAGAATACTTGCACACCTTGGAGATGCGACTCTGCGTTGCTCCTGTTAAACAAGATGACCTTGACCGCGCTGTACAGCTTTGCCAGCGAACGAATCAGTTCAACTTAACCTGCACTAGGTACACGCGTGACCAACTTCTGTCTCTGCTTAATTCAGATAATGCACTTCTTCTTCTCCTTCGACTTTCAGATCGATTTGGAGACTATGGCACTGTAGGCTTCTGCATGATTAAACTTGATGCCATGCAAGCTCATGTTGACACTTTTCTCATAAGTTGTCGTGCGCTTGGTCGAGGAGCTGAGTCTGCATTTCTTGCTTTATCAATTGAGGCAGTTTCAAGAAAGAATGTCAGAATTGTCACCGCTAGATATGTCCAATCTGGCAAGAACAGTCAAGTTAAAGACTTTTATACAAAACACGGTTTCCCCACGGTTTCAAGGCGTGAGGAAGAAGTTAATTATTGCATCGATCTGCAGGCCTTACGCCTTTCTGTTCCCAGTCATTTTAAGGAAGCGACTCTAGAATATTGAAGCTTTTGCCTTATCAGATTTTGACCTCTAATCATTTGGGAGATTCCGTAAAAATGGTGATTTCAAAGATTCTGCATCTTAGCCCGGAAGAAATTCAAAATGAATCCACATCTGATTCTATTGAAGCGTGGGATTCTCTCAGCCATATGAAAATAATCCTGGCCCTAGAAGAAGAGTTTTGTATAAGATTTGAAGACGCTCAGATTGGTGACATGACTTCTGTATCCAAGATCTTTTCAATAGTCGAATCCAAGCTATAATCTCACAACTCTTATACAAGAGTGAGCACTGGTAAGTAGTCATGGAAAAACAGACTCTGCGTTTTTTCTTACGCATTTTGTGCACACGAATACTGGCAACGTCCTCCGCTTTCTCCGAGGAGTGAGTTTTGAGTGCATGATGAACAAATACACCTTAGATGCCATTTTAGATCTGTCAGCAAATTCTATTGCGATTGTCGCATGTGACGCAGGATCTGCTTCTCACATTGCATCGTGGTTAGCGAAACGGCCATCTTTAGCTAGGTTTCGGTTAGAAGGCCCTGCAGTAAAGCTGTTTGAAGCTGCTTTTGATTCCTCTATCGATTGCCAACACTCACTCACAGAAATTATTGGCGGTAGCAAAATCGTTATTACAGGCACCGGCTGGTCGAGTGATCTTGAGCATCGTGCGAGGGTTATGGCAAGTGAGCTTGGCATACCTTCTGTGGCAGTTCTCGATCATTGGTGCAACTACCGCGAGCGCTTTCAGCGCAATGGCAGAGAACAGCTGCCCGATGCGCTCTGGGTGGCCGATGCGGAGGCCGCCGCCCTGGCCGCCGCTGAGTTTCCGAACGTGCCCGTGCTGCAGTTGCCCAACCAGTGGCTGGAAGGCCTCTGCCGCACCGTTCAGGTGCTCCGCAGCAAGACCAATCACCAACCGCGCCGGCCGGCCCGCCGGCTGCTCTACCTGCTCGAACCGATCCGCGTGCCCTGGAGCCAGGGCCCTGGCGGTGTCTCAGAAGCCGGGGAAATTCAGGGCCTTCACTATTGGCTGCAGCAGCTGCCCCACCTGATCGACCAGGGCTGGGTGGCCCCCCAACTCGAGCTGGAAGCTCTGGCGCTGCGGCCCCACCCCTCCGAGCCAGCCGGCAAATACGACGCACTGATCGCAGAGGCCGCCACCAGCTGGCCCATCCAGCTCGATCGGGCCCCCGCTCTGGCGGAAGCGCTGGCCTGGGCGGATGCGGCCTTTGGCTGCGAGACCCAGGCTTTAGTAAGTGCCATGGAATGCAACGTACCGGTTTGGTGCACAATTCCACCTTGGGGGCCAACTTGTAGACTGCCACACAAAGGTATTATGTATTTGCATGACTCAAGGCTACTATAACATCGAGTTAAGAAAGCCAGTCCTCATGACTCCTGACGCCACTCTGGCCACCAACTTGTAGACTGCCACACAAAGGTATTATGTATTTGCATGACTCAAGGCTACTATAACATCGAGTTAAGAAAGCCAGTCCTCATGACTCCTGACGCCACTCTGGCCACCAACGGCTATCAAATCCTAAAAGATGTTGTGCCAATAGCATATATTAATTCAATCAGAAGCACAGCTGCGTATCTTCTTGGCTCAGGGGACTCAGTCGATGAGATCGTTGTTGCCATGAACAAACTAGAGAAAGAGTCGGATAAAGCTTTCTATGAATTTTGCACAAAACTAGGGAGTTCTTGCGCAAGCCAACGCATAGCTTTTATCCCTGCAATCTATGATATTTGTACAGCCGTCTTCGGCGCCTCTGGATGCTGGTTAGTTGATATGGCAGTTTTTTATAATAAACGCGAGGTTAAGCGCCTTCAATATGACTGGCACATCGAGAAATCCTACTTTCCAAACGCCGTCGATGCGGTAACCCTTTGGACGCCTTTTCTTGAGGATGTATGCAGCGAGAATGGCCCTATGTTAATCGCCGATTGCCCTTCTAAGAAAACCTTCAGAATCGAGCCTGGTCGGCGAAAGGAGGGACATTTGACTCAGATGCATATATCAAAAGATCAACTTGCAGATTGCAGCATCATACCCTGTGTAGTTTCCATTGGCGATGCAATTGTATTTGATTACAATATACCCCACAGAACTTCCCCTAACAAAACTGATAGGCCCAGGGTTGCGCTGGTAACAAGATTTTCTTGCGTGGATGGCAAATACAATTCGGGTTGGTAATGTGCGCTACTGCATTAGATGTCTGCAGCCGGATACCCGGCCGAACACCCAATTTCGCAGCGACGGCCTCTGCCCGGCCTGCCACTACTTCGATCAACTGCAGGAGGTGGACTGGCAGGAGCGCTACGAGATCCTCCAAGATCTGATCACGCAGTTTCCACGCCGCAAAGGGCAATTCCACGACTGCATCATTGGGGTGAGCGGCGGCAAGGACAGCACCCGTCAGGCCCTTTGGGTGCGCGACAAGCTGGGACTCAATCCTCTGCTGGTGTGCCTCACCTACCCGCCCGAGCAGGTGAGCGAGCGGGGCGTTGCCAACCTCTCGAATCTAATCGAGTTGGGCTTTGATGTTCATACACTGGCACTGGCACCTGAAACCTGGCGGAGGCTGATGGCCTCTGCATTCAGACGCTTCACTAACTACGCTCGCTCTACTGAGCTTGCACTGTTTAGCGCCGTGCCAAGGCTGGCGATCCACTACAAAATCCCTCTGATTCTCTGGGGCGAGAACCCGGGTCTGCAGCTTGGCGATCTTAAGACGCTGGGGCGTACGGGGTATGACGGCAACAACCTGCGCTTCATGAATACTCTAAGTGGCGGCGGTCTTAATTGGATGCTTGAGGAGGGCTTCAATGAGCATGATCTGATCGGCTATCGCTATCCAGATGCGGAAGAGTTCGAAGCCGCCGGTCTGCAGATCGTGTACCTAGGCTGGTTCCTGGGAGATTGGTCCCTGGTGGACAACGGGCTCTATGCCTGCGCCAACGGCCTACAAATCCGCGCTGATACGCCGGAAAATACAGGTGATCTTTATGGAATAACCTCTCTTGATGAAGACTGGGTGACCCTTAACCAGATGATCAAGTACTACAAGTACGGTTTCGGTCGTGCCACCGATTACGTGAACGAGGAGATTCGGCTGGGGCGCATGACCCGCGAGGAGGGTATCGCCCTGGTGGAGCGTTACGACGGTTGCTGCGGCCCGCACTACATCGCCAGCTTCTGTGAGTACATCGGCATCTCCGTGGAGCAGTTCTGGAAACAGGTACACGCCAACCTCAACCACGAACTGTTTGATCTGTCCGCCGATGGCACAATCACAAGCCGCTTCCGAGTGGGGGTGGGTCTTTGAGCAGCGGGCGCCTCACGGTGGGCATAGTCGATTACGGCGTGGGCAATCACACTTCAGTGCTGCGCTGCGTGCGCGAGCTGGGGTTCCGGGCCCGGATCAGCCCCCAGCCTCATCAACTCGATCAGGCGGATGTGCTGCTGTTGCCTGGGGTGGGGGCCTTCCCCACGGCGATGGAACGGCTTCATGCCGCAGGGTTGGTGGGCTATCTGCAGCGTGCTGCCCAGCTGGGCCGGCCCGTGATCGGCATCTGCTTGGGCATGCAGCTACTGGCCGAGAGTTCCACGGAACTCGGGTTTACTCCGGGGCTGGGGCTGATTCCTGGGGCCGTGGAGGCAATCGGCGACCCGCGCTGGCACATCGGCTGGAACAGCCTGGAGGTGGCGGAGGGTCAGCCGTTGCTGCACCCCAGCGATGGTGAAGTGATGTATTTCAACCACTCTTACGCCTTCCGGGGCCCAGAGACCTTCGTGGCGGCACGCAGCCGCGTTCGGGAGGGAAGCGAGCCGCTGGTGGCCGCAATCCAGCGCGGTTCGGTGTGGGGGTTGCAGTTCCACCCCGAAAAGAGCCAGGCACCTGGGCTAGAACTATTGGAGCGCATGATCCGCGTACGAGGGGAGCGTTGATGCTGCGCAAACGGCTGCTGGGGGCGGTGGTGGTGCGCCAGGGCTGGGCGGTGCAATCGTTCGGGTATCGGCGCTGGCTGCCGCTGGGCAAAGCCGAGTGCCTGGTTGAGAACCTGGATCGTTGGGGCGCTGATGGCATCGTGGTGCTGGCGATCGACCGGGGTGATCAAGGCCCGGATCTGGCGCTGATCGAGCGGCTGGGCGCTCTGGGTTTGAGCACGCCGCTCACCTACGGCGGTGGCCTTGCTACGGAAGAGCACGCAAGAGAAGCTGTTCGGGCCGGTGCCGAACGGCTCGTCTTGGATTCTGTGCTCAGCCACAACCCGCAGGCTGTCGGCGCCATGGCTAGCGCCGTGGGAGTACAGGCCCTGGTTGCGGCTCTGCCATTGCTCTATGGCACCGATGGACAGGTGCATCACTTGCAGCACCGCTCGGGTGATCAAGGCTTGCTGCCCGAGAGGATTCGTGAGCTCATCGCTGGCGGTCAATTGTCTGAAGTGTTGGTGATCGATTCGACGGGCGAAGGGTTAGGCCAGGGCTTCAACCAATCGCTACTTCAGGCCCTGGAGGCCTACACGGACCTGCCCTTGTTGGCGTTCGGCGGCCTTGCCCGGGCTGAACAGATCAGGCCACTTTTGAGCCACCCTCAGCTGGCGGGGGTGGTGGTGGGCAATGCACTCAATTACCGAGAACACGCCATCGGGCACCTGAAGGCCGACCTTACCGATCAACCTCTTCGCCCCCATCGCCAGCGCTGCGTCATATGAACACGCCCCCTGTTCAAACCTGCAAGCGCTGCCTCTACAACACCAACCACCCGCTGGGTTTGGTTCTGGATGCGGATGGCATCTGCAGCGGCTGCCGGATTCATGAGGAGAAGGACACCCTCGATTGGGCTGACCGCTGGCAGCGGCTTGAGCAGTTGGTGAAGCCTTACCGCAGCCGCGATAGCCGTAATTACGACTGCATCGTGCCGGTAAGCGGCGCTGGCGATTCCTTCTTCATTGTGCACCTGGTGAAGGAGCGGCTAGGCCTCAAACCTCTGCTTGTTACTTACAACCGCTACTACAACACACCGCTCGGTATCCGCAACCTTGCGCAGCTGCGGCGTCGTTTCGATTGCGACATTCTGACGCAGAGCGTGAACCCTCTCTCGGTGAAGAAGATCATCCGCACCACGCTGAGGGAGTTGGGCAGTTTTCACTGGCCGGTACTGGCGGGCCAGAGTGTTTTCCCCGTGCAGACGGCCGTAAGTCATCGAATTCCGCTGATCATTTGGGGAGCACATCAGGGACTGGAGCAGGTGGGAATGTTTTCTCACCTGCAGGAAGTTGAGATGACGCGCCGCTACCGCAAGGATCATGACTTGATGGGATATGAGGCAGATGATCTACTGTCATTTTTTGACTATTTGACCGAAGCTGATCTATGGCAGTATCGCTATCCCGATGAAGCGGCTTTGGAGCGAGTAGGTGTTCGTGGAATCTATCTTGGCAATTTCGTTCGATGGGATCCATGGGCACAACATCAACAAATGGTAAAGCAAGCCGGGTACGCCTCAGCCAGGATGAATCGTACTTTTGATATCTATGATCATGTCGATGATTGGCACTACATGGATACCCATGACATCATCAAGTACCACAAACATGGCTATGGCAGAGTTGTTGACCAGGCGAGCCGTGAAATTCGCCATGGTCGGATCTCGCGTCAGGATGCTGTATCTCTAGTAAGTGCTTATCAAGGAAATAGGCCAAGACATCAGTCCATGCTTTTTACATGGCTTGGCCTTGAGAAATCAGGCTTGGACTTTTTAATCAGTCAATTGCCATGTCACTCAATTCAGGCAGTAGTAGCATCCAGCGGCTTCGCCGATGCCCCCCCAAGGCATTTCTTTGTACCCGAACCTGTGGCAAAGCTTGATATGAATATATCGGAAAGGCAAGTAATCGTTGGCAAAGGCTACCCAGATAATTTCATTTCAAAAACTGCTTAGATCGCGATTATCTAATTGTATCGCGCGCATTTCCGCTCTTGCTTATAACCTCTATATTAATGACATCCAACATTGTCATCCAGCAGTCATGATGCACCAATGAGCTTGAGCTCAATTGCTTCAACTCTTCCTTTGACGCAACTATTGTCAGCTTCATCCAAGAGCTAGGCGCTCCACGGTTATCTCTGGAATCCTGCACACTTATCTATGCGCGAAGGCCAGCTGGCCCACATACCCCATTCAACCAATGGCAAAGTCGAACGGCCAACAAGATATTTTGGGTGGATAGGGTCTATTGGATATCCTCACAGCCCGCCGGCGATCAGGACAGCCACGTGTCCATCTGTCCAGCGAGGTGTAGTGAAAATATTCTTTATCTGCCCTGCGCCAGCTGCACCGTGAGCCAATCGCGCATGACGAAGTTGACTACTAAATGACGCTGGGAGAAGAATTCAGAGCTTTAAGCCCAGACTATATAGAGGGCCTATGAATACAAACTATACTCTTCTAGCTTTATAGGAATAGCGATATCCTTGGCATTACTTGCTGGAGCATCTGCTGGTTTTCCTATGCCTGCCAACCATTCATTACTGTCCTCTAATACGAAAGGTTCTTACCATGCTAAAAGCTTATCTATGCGTGCCTCTAAAAAGTTCGTGAGGCTTTCCCGGATATATCACAATCCTCCCCACCAGCTGCCTCCTTATTCTTGCACCATGGTAGAATTCTTCGGATAAATTTAATATGGCTGCCAATTGATGACGATGACGCTTCCAAAAAAAACTGTCAAAAAGACTAACATCTATCTACCTATAGAAAGTGCACTACGTGAAACATATCCAAAATCTTTCTTGGCCGCTTATCTTGCGCAGAAAGGATATAGGGTCGCTATTCTTCCAGACTATCTCTTACCGAGATTACCCTTCAGTGAGGGAATTGTTTTAGGCAAGAACCATGTGCATTTCAACCAATGGCAAAGGAAATCAAAGTCGCAAAGCACATTTATATTACTAGAGGAAGAAGGAGCTCACGCCTTCGGCAATAATGACAAAAGGAGTTCTCTTGTTTATGGTCGATTGCGCTATGTCTTAAATATTGCCCACACTCTTACAGCTTGGGGATTATGGCAAGCTAACATAGCAAAAGCTTTCACCACTCTTCCAATAATCGTCACAGGCACTCTCTATATGGAGGTATGTAAGCCAAAATATTCACGTAACCTTTCAAGCTTTGATAATGATATTACAAAAGGTCTTAAAGACTATATACTGGTCAACACTAGGTTTGGGTTTGCTAACTGCAACTATCCACCTATTAGCTCCCTTACTGGAACCAATCCAGACTTCGAATATGATCTTGAAAAGCCGTATTTCTGGAGAGAGTTAGCCGCTAATGACATGTTGATGTTGGGCTCATTCATTAGCATGATTACCAGTATAGCAGATCGTTTCCCAGACAAACAAATAGTTATTCGTCCTCACCCAGTAGAGAATGTCGACTTCTATATTGAGCTTTTTGCTGACAAGAAAAACGTATTTGTCTCTAATAGCGGCTACGTTCTTAGTTGGCTCAGGAACGCCGCGTGCATAATAACTAATGCATGTACAACTTCTCTCCAATCTGAAGTAGCACGCAAACCAGTCATAAACTTCATTCCTAATGGACATAATAGCTATGATATGAAGTTATTCGACGACATTGGGTTTACTGCGCGCAATGAGACTGAAGTATTTGACGCAATAGAATCTGTTTATAGAAATAAACTTGAAAGATTTAGGATTGGCCAGTGGACTGATGAAGAATGTACATTCAGCCTTCATACTGATTTTATGGAGTCAATACTCAGTATTGTAGATTCTATTTCTCCGAGTCATGAGCCTCGACACAATATGCTGCCTAGAATCTTTCCAGAAGCCCTCTCTTATGCCATGATAAACTATGTCAAGAAGCTTTTTGAACGAGAAAATGGTCAAGAGATATCCAATATCCGCAGATATGTTGAAGCAGCATCCCTATGCTTTAATAGTGATTTAGACCTATCTGAGCCTATCAAAGACTGTTTTGTAGTAGAATCTAGTGTTAAATAATCGTTTATTCGCTCTACTAGTGCATTCATGATTAATATACACTTGAGCATTAGCGTTAAGCTCATAGTCTTATTGCTTCGTTATCGTGATCACAGTTATCCTGCCTACGTATAATCGCCCTCAGCTCCTCACAAGAGCGCTCGCGGCGATCATGCTTCAAGGTGATTTGGTCACCTCTGTAATTGTCGTAAATGATGCTTCTACAGATGACACTGCGCCGATCTTATCTAGACTGTCTTCTCTAGAAACTAGGCTTCTTGTTCATACCCACGACACTAATCTGGGATGTGTTTTATGCCTAAAAGAAGGCATTCAGAGTGTTCGTACCCCATATTTCGCGCTAGTATCTGATGATGACTTACTTCTGCCCAACTGGGCTTTGAAGTCTGTGTCAGCATTACAGCGGAACCCAAATGCGGGCGTGTGCGTCTCTACAACTTATGTTAAAGACATCGAGACGGAATCTATATACTGTACACGTATTCCATTTGGCCTTAGAGATAAGTACCTTAGCCCCATAACGTATAAGGAATCAATCCTTAAGTATGATATTTGGTTCACTAGTAACACCGCTCTCTTCAGAACATCTGTATATGAAGAGCAATTTCTTGAGCCTAAGACAGGCCCATTAAACGACGCCATGATGATTACATCATTCGCGCTTAAGAGCGGTTTGGCAACAGTAGACTGCCCGTTAGGATGCTTTAATTCCTCAAGCTCGTCAATGTCGGGCTCAGTATACTCCAATGGCACTACACACCCTTTGCTTGATGAGATCTCAGAATTTCTCTTTAAGCAGCTAACTATTCCCGAAAAAGATAGCAATAGGCTGTCCACTCGTGTCTACTGCAGGAGCTTATATATCTATCTAAGCGGACATATTCATTTCGTTCTAGCTAATTACAGGCATTCATTGAGTCCATATCTCCATAAGCAAAAACTCTTAACTATAAGACTGTGTTTGCTACTACTGTCATTTATTGTGAGGATTCTCTTAAGCCTTGCATTAAGGCCCATTAATCCTGCTTTCTACCTCTACCGTAGTCGCAAAAGTCTTACTGAATCCGAGCTGATTTTTCTTAAGTCTTATATAAGTAGAATAGCCAGACACTACCAATTGTCTTTTATCGAAGCCAGACTTGCTGACCTGACCTGACCTGACCTGACCTGACCTGACCTGACCTGACCTGACCTGAGCTGATCTGACTGGATACCATACCTTACCTGCAACCGTGATGAAAGTCCTCTACATTACATACTGGGGTTTAAATGATGGCTTAAGTGTATCAACATCTCACAATAGCCTTCGGGCACTGTCCTCGTTCGATTGCATTCGTTCTATTGTTTACTACACAGTAGAAAGGCCTGGTAGGCCCTCGTTTCCGCAGACACCCATAAATATTACCAAAGTCACACATTATCCTATAACGATACCTAAAATAAACATCAAGTTTCTATCAAAATCCGTTGAGCTCATCACTATCCTCAGAACTCTGTGGGCTAAGATATCAGAAATTTCTCCAGACCTTATTATCTATCGCGGTAGTATTCTCTCAATATTTGCAGTAATTTTGAAAAGAATTGCAAATTGTCCAATTGTAATCGAGTCTTTTGAGCCACATTCTAGTTATATGAGGGAGTCAGGCGTATGGACTATCTTCGGACCATCATACATATTATCACGAGTATTTGAGAAGCTTGCTCAACGCACTGCTGATGCACTAGTGGTTGTAAGCCGAAACTACTTGCACCATCTTTATTCTATTTCTTCAATAAACCCTGCAAAACTCTTTCTTTCCCCATGCGTAGTACAACTTAACGAGTTTCGGTTTTCCGTCGAATCTAGAGATTCGGTCCGAGCCAGTATTGACGCTAGTGAAAAGGATGTTGTTGGTATATATACTGGGAAATTTGGTGGTATATACTATGATGAATCCGCCTTCGCTTTATTCCGTGTAGCCTACGAATTCTTTAATCACAACTTTAAGCTTATTCTGCTTTCTCCGGATCCAAGACCTAAACTAGAGGCTAAGCTTCAGAATCACGGCTTTCCTTTGGCTGCCTCATTTATAAAGACTGTTGCCCATAAAGACGTCTCCTCTTACCTCTCAGCTGCTGACTTTGCCTTCTCACCTATAAAAAGTACACCTTCTCGAGCTTACTGTTCAGCAATTAAGCATGGTGAATATTGGGCGAATGGACTACCAATACTTCTGCCAGAAGGTATTGGCGATGATTCTGCGATTATTCGTGCTGAAGGTGGTGGTTCTATCTTTAATATTCAAGACCCTTCCTCTATACAGCAAGCATTAAATGGCATACAAACTATACTATCCAACCCTGATCATCGACTCCAAATATGCCTTCTGGCTCAAAAGTATAGAAATCCATCTATACAATTAGAAGTATATGCAGAAATACTTGCTTGCTTAGTGCCTCAATCATTGTTTGATTCGTCTACTACCCGCGATTCAAGCTCCTTTTGCTAATTATGCGATTCCACGCACTCACTTGTTGCACGATCTGCGGATCTTCGCATTCTGATTTCCTTTTAAGAAGGAACCAATGTGATCTCAGGCATGCGGTCGAACTTAGGAGATGTCAGCGCTGCAAGGGTGTATTTCTTGCTCAACGGAGTGAATCTTATGACCAGTCGCTTTATGAATACTACGCTGAATACAAGGGATTTGGTTACTCTAAGCTCTTTGATCCTCGGACTCAAACAAGCTACTCTGAGGTCGTCAAGCTAATGCAATCTTATGTAAGTCTTGATACTGTACTCGATGTTGGATGTGGAAAAGGAGATTTTGTTTTTGCAGGCATCAGACTAGGTATTCGCGTTCAAGGTATAGAACTTTCTAAGTCTGCTGTTGATATCGCTCATGATTGCAACCTTCCTGTACGGCAAATTGACTTTTTTGATCCATCATTGCGACCAGATACTTTTGATGCTGTAACGTTCTTTGAAGTTATTGAACACGTACCCAATCCTACCGCATTCCTTAAACGAGCCGAATCGTTGGTGAAGCCTGGTGGACTTATATACGTTACAACTCCCAACTTTGATTCACTAGACCGTTATCTTTTGAAGTCCCGCTGGTCTGTGATTCACCCAGAACATCTTACCTACTTCACACGAAAGACCCTTGTATCTGCAATTGTACGTGATACTAGCCTTGAAGTCCTGCGTGCAGAAACCCGAAATATCTCGCTCGAATTGTTAAAAAGAATATTCTCCCTCTTTTCATTCGCTTCCTTCGGGCATGTATCTTTGAAGGAAAACCAACCATTGGTACGGCCCTCAGTCGACATTCGTAAGATTATCTCTTCATCCAGGCTTCTTTCGCTTCTGAAGTTCTTGTCAAATATACTAATTAATAGACTCGCTATTGGCAGCACTATTGTGGTACTCCTACGTCGACCTAAGAGCCGATGACTGTTAGGAAAGATGGTGCTACTTACGATCTTCAAACACTCATAAGAAACTTAGCTGGATTGCAACATAGCTTCGTTGGTTCTTTGCTTATCTAGACAACCACTAGTTCACGATAGAATGTTTTGATCGTGCTCACCGACGTGGGCTCTTCCGGTGTTCTCTCGTAAATGCAGCACTCCCTCAAGATATTGTATCCCAAGCAGCTTTAGGAGCACGGCACTCCCGTGATCTTCGTTTGGCCTACCAAGACTAAGCATTCGCCATATCCAAGGCTTCCGAACACCGTCTATCTGGACGATGAGCTCGGCATCTCAACAACTTGTTGTATCTATCTAACTTTGTTGTGTCTTGCTATCACAAATCAAACGATCAAGACCGTCGGTACTGACTGTGCTCTGAGCGACAGTCCAACTACAGATGCCTTCACAGACCGCAGCGTGATCCACTTGTAGGATGAAGTAGCTGACGTTGTACTCCCATCAAGGGCGCTTGAGTTCTATCTCCAGTGTCCCTGTGAGCACATTGTGATCATGCTGTGTAACTCCCTCAAGATCCGGGTGTATTTCGCACACGCTTAGGTCACTAGCAAGGCCACAACTAGCAGGTACAGGCTGGGATGCGAACCCTTTGATCCATCGGAGTGTTAAGGATCACCCTGAGGTAACTAATCAGGTCGACATTGGTAGCTGTAGACCTGCTTTAGAGCACTTAGAACGACGAATCCTATCTGCCTCGCCCCATGCTCGCTTGCTGGCAATGCCTCCTCTGACCCATCTTCAATCCACTGCGCGAGACCACCCACTTCGGGCATGTGATCACGATTTACGCATTAAAGGTGCCGGAGTGATGTCAATGCTCTACATCCTTCCCTTTAACCTGCTGCACCTGCTTTGATTCAGCTCAATTCAGGAGCGCCTGCAGGCGTCGATGTGACATCTTAGTACATTTATCGATTGTGCAACCGCAAGTATATGCCCAGTCATCATAAGACGATAAATTATCCCTGCTCCGATAATACTTAGACTATACTTTGATCCACCCCCCAGTCGAGTTGCACAACCCTAATCTAATAATCCATATTTCCGTTGCAAGAAATCTATGAGAATCTTCAAGCCTAAATACTCATAGCAAAAAATCCCGAGCCTTGGATATGTGTAGCTTTAGATATGACGTTGACGAGTAACAAGATCGCATAGATCCTTGCCAACCGTCAAGGAGGCATGAAATAATAGATATCCATTGCATATTAACGTGAAAATACCAGGCAGGCCGCTACTTGATATGTGTATACCTTCCCAGCCGAGTACCGGTGCCTATCGAGCTGATATAGATGTTTTGTGAGCCGTCGCAGTGGTTGCAGCCATCATTAATCTCTTCGATCAAGCCCTGCTGCCAGGTTTATAGCATGTAGTTGATATGTTATTTGTCATATCAGGCTTTGTTATAACCAAGACCCTAGAAAAGAGGAGTAAAAGTGTATAGAGGCTTCTCGAATATGGCCCGTGCATTCTATGATTAACAAAATTAAGAGGATATATCCTGAGTTATTGACTTATACCTTGATAGCAGGCATTGTAATTTATCTTGTTAACAACATGCCCGGCCTATCATTGCAGACTGGGATGACTGGTTTATTTGGGTTCTCAAATATATATCTTTTGAGAAGCTCAACGGATCACTTCTCGCAAGACTCTTCACTGACCCTATTCACCCAAACCTGGTCGCTAGCTGTAGATGAGCAATTTTACCTGATTTCCCAATACCTGCATGGGTAACCTGGATCTGGCAGGTGATCCAAACCCTGCAATAGAAACCTTACTACAGTTATGGCCATTCTGTCCGCACTCTCGTTAGCCAGCTTTACACTTACTTACGGCAAGAGTTCGCTATCAGCATACTTTCTAGTGTAATACCGATTCTGGGAGATTGGTGCAGGGTGCCTTTCTTATACATTCAACAACTATCTAAGATCCATTCCTAAGGCGGTAAAAAGTGATACAGTGCTGATAGCAGAGTAATTACTATCAATAGGTGCAATGTACATTCCTGAAAGCTTAGGAAAAAAATCTTACTACTCCTTTGGTGTCATGCTTAACTGCATTTCTAAATACACAATTAAAAGACCAGTTCTGAATATATAATATCTTGCAGAAAAAGTGGTTAGTAAGTATACTGATTCTTTCTTGCTCACTCTACCTTAGTATTGGTGTGTTCTAGCATTTAGTCGTTTGAACATAGTGCCGATCTAGTTGCTGCTCCCTGCAAGTATTTGCAATATTTGGACTAGCTTCCATATCATCCAAATTCATTGAGCCGCCAATGAGAGTCATGGCCTGGTTTAACAAGAGATCTCATAACTTTGTCATTGGCTATTTAGCATTAATGATTTCTGCAATATCACTCGAGTTATAGAATCAGACTAACCTTACAACAAAGTTACTTGATGCAGCCCCCAAATTGCTTCCCCCATCATCTTCTTTCGCAATAACTGCTCAAGATGAATTATACTGTGATCCAACTAAGAATATCAATAGTGCCATCTCAGACTGCCTTAAAGTAGAACGATCTACTCTAACGCCAAGTAGAATATCTTGCTTGGCGATAGTCATCTCTCAAATCATTATTAGAGCGTCCAGAGAGCACTTGATAATATCTAATCCAAATGTAGTCTTGGCTTACTCGTTGAACATGGTTCTATTTACCTTGCTTTGAGAAATAATAGTTGCAATGGTTGCAAATTATGTTTGTAAATCTCTACAGACAGATATAAAGAGTTCTTTTCTCATAACTCGCAAAGTCATGACATAGTTCTATTCTCATTGATTCCTGACCACTACACAACTGGTGCCTTCCAAGACATACCCCGTGGTGGCGATTTGGATACTTTGAATGGCCTTTATAAGCTTTTAATATATCTCGTACATGAAGTCAATAGAATGCACGCTCTGCTAGTCCTTGTAGGCGATATTCCTAAGGTAAGCCCTGATAATCTCCATTTCGAGAACACTATTCTCAGGCATGATTGACTAAAGCTATGTCACACAAGAAGGAGTGTGAGTTAACCTGACCGCAAATCTCTCTTTAACCTGCTTCAAGAGTCTGCCCTGGTGTTAAGTCATGCCATATATATCGATCCCCACGTTAACCTATGCAGAGAAGATGTACGTGAAGTCGTCGATCCACAAGTTAACTTTGTATACAACGACACAAGCCCGCATTTCAGGAAAGACCCTAGATTTATTCTGATATGATATTGGACAAAGACCTTGAGAGATCTTGGGCAACTCTAGCGATCAAACTACTTGTTTCACTTTAGAATCAAAGCCATTTAGATGCTCGCCCTTAAACCTTTCGGTTTCATATCAGAAGCAACTTCAATAAATACTGCAAGTACAGATGTTGATATCATTCATCTTGAATATGTCTATACAAAACTTCTGTACTCAATCTCTGGAGAATTGAATTGCATGAGTCTGGATTCTTACCTAGCTTTTTCTATGTCAATGTTTAACTCGTAAATCGAATCAGTCACTCTTTCATCCTGACGCTGTCCGGCTCCCCATATCCTCTGTCACCTGCATATATTCTCTATATATAAGAACAGATCTTACGAATGAATCGTAAATCACCCCTGACCAGTAGAATCACATATAGGGTTCAAGCTATCCCTTTCATATACGCCCTTTAATTTTTTTTGGTCTTTTCTCCCATCCTCTATGATAAAGGTTTTAGGGCTGTCTCTTTATGGGCCTCTAGCGGCAAGCCACCGTGTTCGGCTTTCCCATTATATAGATGGACTGTCCCAAGCTGGCATAACTCTTCATTTGCAATCTTTCTTTGATGACGCATATCTAACGTGTACATTCTCAGGAAGGCGCCCATCGACTAAGAATCTCCTTCATGCTTATATCAAGCGCATATCAATACTCCTCAGAAGCAATGACTATCATTGCGCGATCATCTATGGCGAGCTTATCCCTCTCTTTCCGGGCATTCTGGAAAGTCTTCTTAGTTCTCTTCCGTATATCTATGATTTTGACGACTCGTTTTTTCTTAGATATCGCCAGGGAAGACTAAGCTTCCTATCACTACTCTTGTCTGGAAAGTTCGAATCAACAATTGCTAATGCTCGATTAGTGCATGCAGGAAATCATTATCTTTCCGAATATGCATCTAGATATTCAAAAAATGTCATCGTGCTTCCCTCGGTCGTTAATACTGAAGTCTTTCGCCCATGTGACTCTTCTTCTATCTCTCTTGTATGTGAGACAATAAATATCGGTTGGATTGGCTCGCCTAGTACCGCTCCTTATCTTGAACTTATACTTGAACCGTTACGCCTTCTAGCACTTGAGCGACCTGTTAAATTTATTGTTATTGGTGCCAATGCTCCTGATATTCCAGGTGTTGAAACATCGCAATACCCTTGGTCTCTTGACACTGAAGTAGCCCTGATTCAATCTTTCCATGTTGGTGTTATGCCATTACCGGATACTCCCTGGACCAGAGGTAAATGCGCTTACAAGCTAATCCAATATATGTCATGCGGTGTGCCTGTAGTAGCCTCACCGGTGGGTGCCAATACCAAGCTGGTTGCTGCTGCTGGTAATTTTCTTGCCAAATCTACTCAGGATTGGCTTAAGGCTTTCCAGGTCCTAGCTTCAAGCCCAACTCTTCGGAACCATTTAGGTACGCAAGGCCGCAAACACATCGTCGACAACTTTTCGCTTTCTGTCACTCTTCCAGTTATGGTTTCTAGCATTAGAAATCTCTGTGAGACCTAGCAACTCCAACTAGCCATTTCCGGCTACACTGCTAACCATGTTCATTTAGGCACGCATCTATTCTTAATCACTGCTTCACTTTCACTCTTTAATTGTCTTGCTTTGTTGTCTTGGCATTACACTTGTTACAAATCACTCCGCCTATCTGTAGCCCGATTTGGCGCTGCACCATCAGTCTTTGACTTCTACATTGCTTGGCATATAACCCTCCTGTTTCTAATCTATATCCCAACCCATTCTCTAGCTTTCCTCAAGCTAGCATTTGCCGCATTTTACAGGAATACTTCTCGTTGGTTTAATGCCAATATCATTGGTCTTACTACCAATTCTCGGGGATTTAAACGGTGGTACCGGCTCAAGTCTAAATCACTCCATCCACCACCCTTTATTATGATGTATTTGTCTCGACTACTTTCTAGATTGATCCGAAATATATACAGAGCTGCCATAATGCATTGAAGCATTTTTACCATCTGACTTTCTGCAATCAACTACCTATATGCCTTAAGAACTTACTTCAAGGATAGCAATATAAGGCAGTATTCTCTCCAATAAAGCTTTTTCTCGCTCTTAGCTCCTTTTTATCCTAGAGATCACAATGGGTTTTAAATATGTGCCTCTTGGTTTTACACTCTAGAGAATTAAAGGTGGTTGCCTACCAATTGAGATTGCGGGGGACTGGTATTTTGAACAGTGTGCTTCTGATTGGCTCAGGGCTCTCATCCCTTTTTCTAAATGTGGGCTTCATGACGGTCCCTTTGCATATATTCCGCTCAGTAGCTCCAAGTAAGCAGTTAGAAAACATTGTTTTGTGCGCGTCAAAGTTTTATCTGTACTTTCTACATATCTCGATTCCAAAAAAATACTTATCGGCAGTGTAGGCCATTGTTTTGTTGTCAACCCGCAATTATTCATTCACAAAGCTGGCTGTCCAGCACATGGTCATTTGAGCGATATGCTAGAGATTGTGTTTAGTCCAGCAGCTAGCTAGCTTTCCCGTATACTCGCATATAACTTGTCTTTCCTTGCAACTCGTCTGCTCGGAGAAGCCCGTGCAGGTTTCCTGTCTATGATTCCAGTGCTATCGCCCATCTATTTACTATCAACTAACTAGCCTTCATGTTCAATGGAACACTTAGTGCCATCATTATACTTACTCCTCAGTGATGTCTTCTTTACATTCCCTGCTGCGATAGACTGCATCAACCCGTCCTTTGCCATCTACTCATATGAGTGCAACCTCATCTTGTTTAATCAAGAGAAACCTTGAATCTAGCGCAGGATTCCACCTTTGTCTTTCACTTCTTCGCTCTGAGCTTATAGAGATTCAAAGTCTGATTACTGATGCATGGATCTCAAAAATTGCCGAATCAACTTCTTCTGCCATTGCTGATTCATTTCGAAAGCTCGGCATTTCATGATATCACGAGCTCTCTCATCTTCTTGACCATTCAAGCTTATGGCCGAAGTCTAATCGGTTTCTTGCGCCTGATCATGTAAGTCTGATCCGGCAGACTTCTTTATTTCAAGCACTAGAAGATGAGTTTGGAATCTTCGAGATATCCGATGAGGACAATATTGGCTATGAAGAAATCTACTGGCGCCTTGTGCGGCCCAACCAGCCCTCTGATGTTGGTCCCCTCCACGCTGATTCATGGTTTTGGGAACTTGGTCAAATGCCAATACCTCTAGATCATCACCGTGTCAAAGTCTGGACCGCTATCTTCTGCGAACCTGGCCTTAACGGTTTTCGTTATGTACCTGGTTCCCATAAACAAAAGTATCCATACTACGGTGAACTTCGATTTGGCTTATTAAAGCCACAGTCTGATCTGGTTGAGGACGAACTTGAAATAAGAGACTTTGTGAGTCAACCAGGAGACGTTATCGTTTTTCATGACAATCTTATTCATGGAGGCATTAGAGGTTCCGGGAGCACTCGTGTAAGTTTAGAATTTACCATCTTTGTGCCCTCTATTCGTTACTTTGTTTAAGTAATTGTGCTGTTCACGGGCAGTCCTGAAGATTTGCATTGTCTAATCGATTATGTCTACCGGATGCACGCTCCTGTGCTATTCTTCTCAATCATCTTATCTGAACTTGCTGAAGATGCATGTCTGTTGGACACCTAAGAATGCTGAATCCTCCGTAATCGAACACGAGATAGTTTGCGCGCTCGAGTTATTGCCTTTTCGCCTGTACGCTATTCAGCTTAGGTCTCTACCCTGGAGCGCATTACCAGGTGCGTTGACCTAAAGCACTTCTTAGATATGCAGTGTCACATCAATTCCATTCAGCTTGTCAAGAGCCGGTCAGTTCGATCCGCATCATCAGCAAGGCTCTTCCCTCGATAAAAGTTGAGTACCTCACCGGTGTTTGTTGAGGACGTAATGGCCCCGCTCGAACGCCGCCGTTTGCTCCAGGCGCCATGGTCGACGCCGCAACCGGCGCTTTTTCTTGATCGGGATGGCGTGCTTATCGAAGATCTACATCACTTGTGCGATCCCGATCAGCTCGTGCTTTGTCCTGGTGCCTTATCACTGGTCAATTACTCCAATCAGCAGTGCTTGCCTGTGGTGGTCATCACTAACCAATCCGGTATAGCCCGTGGCTACTTCGACTGGGACGCTTATGAGAGGGTCACCGATCGTCTGCTCACAGTCCTTGGACCCCAAGCACAGATAGCCGCCATCTATGCTAACGGGTATGGCTCGGAAGCATCCAGCAACAGCTGGCGCAAGCCATGCCCCGCTATGTTGTTGGTAGCAGCCAAGGAGCTCAACCTTGACCTAAGCCGCTCGCTGCTGATCGGCGACCGTCTCTCGGACCTCGAGGCCGGGGCACGAGCGGGCTCCCCTGGCTTTTTCATGTCCTTAGCGGCCACGGATTGGAGGAACGTCTCGTTGTTGAGCATTGGGGCTCCGAGGCCAGAACCGACAATCGAACCTACGAGCTCATTCTGCTGAACTCGCTTCTCGAGTTCCCCCGCGACCGTCTCCAACGCATCTCATGAGCACCAGCTCCAGCAACCAGCACAGCGATGTGCTGATCGTCTGAGGCGGCATGGTGGGCCTCTGCATCGCCCACCAATTGCTCGAGCGGGGCATCACGAACAGCATCACCATCCTCGACAAGGCGCCAGAGCTGGGTCGCCATAGCTCCGGGCGTAATAGTGGTGTTCTGCATGCAGGCCTGTACTACAAGCCAGGCTCACTGAAGGCTACGGTCTGCGTTGAGGGTGCTCGACGCCTGCGCCGTTGGGTGGAACAACGTGGCTTACCTCTCAACCCTTGCGGCAAAGTGATCGTGCCACCGCGGGCTGATCTCGACCCTCAGCTCGATGTGCTTGCCGAACGCGGCCGGGCCAACGGGGCTGTGGTAGAGCTCTGGGATGCACAGCTGCTCAAGGACCTGATTCCGGAGGCACGCAGTGCCGGCGGCCGG
>Ga0194130_10002198_pt1 | contig 28795 bp, 22 predicted proteins | sample TA2KigsurfametaG_FD_160084 | JGI IMG/M metagenome (GOLD analysis project Ga0194130, IMG submission 160084) | Freshwater microbial communities from Lake Tanganyika, Tanzania - TA2015050 Kigoma 12 surface | ecosystem: Environmental > Aquatic > Freshwater > Lake | place: Tanzania: Lake Tanganyika...
ATGATCCTTAGCCGGAAGATACCTCCTTCGGCAAGGTTTAGTTTACCCGCTGCTGTTTTTCATCGGGATGGGCAGTCCGGTAATAGAACGCCAGACCCTGTGAAACAAACCCGGGTGGCAGACCTATCTTTTTTGCATTTCTGAATGTTATGTGAGCTATTCAACTCTCAGCAAAAAAATAGGGCAGAACACGGGACTGGAATAAGCCAGGAGCAACGAACCCTGCTTTCCAAAAGCTGAGCAAAATAATCAGGCTCCGGCAAGAGCAAATATCGATCTCAGGTTAAATGGATTAAATTTAAGAAACAGTGGCCAGGTGCGAGTGAAACTGTTGGAATTTACATTTTTAATAAATTGAAAGTCAATTATATAAAAAGATAAATATAGAATGCTGGGCCATCTCAATACCAAGAGTTAAGCACATAGATTGGATTTTAAAAATCGCATGACTTCAATTTAGAGCCAAAGCCCTTATGGAAAAAATAGTTATTTCAGACATTTAAAAATTAGTTTCGGGGATGTGCATTCTCCGGCTTTGAAGATTTCTGCTATATCATGAGAGTATACTTTTATTATTCTATTTTTGATTTCCTTCCATTTTGATGTAATTTCAGCCCTGATGCTGTTTTTGGCTTGTCATCACCTTAAGGATATACCATTATGAATAATAACCTGGCGGAATTTAAGAATCTTGTTGGAACCAAGTTTGAGATGTATAACAGTTTGTTTACCTCTTTACCATTTAACAAGGTTGAAAAAACAGGAATTTTACTTTCACTCTTTTTGCTGCATTGTGAAGATGGTTTTCGCCAGAATCAAAGTCCGGTGGAAATTATTGATACTTTTTTTCACCAATACACCAACTATGCCAGTAGAAAAGAGCAGATAGATCTTTTATTCCGTTTCATTCAATATTCTGAAAGGCAGGTGGTTTTGTTTGATGCACTGGAAGATGCAGCATTTGGTTCAACTCATGATATGGATGGCTCCGGAACCTTGAAACAGTTACAAACTGAAGTTGTTCAGACTAATACGCAGAAACAGCTGGCGGATAAACTGAAAGATTTTTCTGTTCGTATGGTACTCACTGCTCATCCTAATCAGTTTTATCCCAGCGCCGTTTTAGGTATAATTCATGATCTTGGCAAAGCACTTCAAAAGGACGACACCGTATTGGTGAATACCTATTTGCAGCAATTGGGAAAAACTCCGTTCTTCAAAAAGGAAAAACCAACTCCTTATGATGAAGCGGTAAACCTGATCTGGTTTCTTGAGAATGTATTTTATCATTCGGCAGGACAGATTTTATCTTTTCTTAACAGCGAATTTCCGGATGCGCTTACTTCAGAAAATCAATTAATCAGGATGGGATTTTGGCCGGGAGGTGATCGGGATGGCAATCCTTTTGTGAAGGCGGATACGACTATTAAAGTTGCTGAAGCCTTGAGGCAGAGTATTATTAAGTGCTACTACAGAGAAGTGCGATTACTCAAAGGAAGATTAACTTTTCAAGGCGTTGATACTTTGTTAGCTTCTTTGGAAGATCGTTTGTACAATAACTTATTTATTCCAGGATATAAAGCTTACCTCTCAAAGAATGAAATAACTACTACCTTGATTGAAATCAGGGATATTCTAATCGCAAAACATAATAGCTTATTTCTAAATAAAGTAAATAATTTGCTTGGCAAAGTCAATTTATTTGGGCTTTTCTTCGCTTCCCTTGATGTCAGACAAGATAGTTCAGTTCACAGCGACTTGGTTGAATTAATTGCCGAAAAAACAAATGTTTTACCTAAAAATTATTCTGCGCTTCCGGAGGAAATAAAAATCCGGCATTTACAGGATATTAATTCCTTGGTAGTTGATACCGACCTGGATAAAGATACCTTTAATACGCTGTTGGCGATAAGGACTATTCAGCGTTTTAACGGACCTGAAGGATGTCACCGCTATATCATTAGCCATACTACGAGTGCACTTAATGTAATGGAAGTTTATGGTCTATGTCTCATGGCCGGTTGGAAGAGGGAGGAGTTAACCATTGATTTTGTCCCGCTATTCGAAACAATCGGCGACCTTCGAAGTGCAGCCAAGATCATGACAAGCCTTTATCAGAATGAATCCTATCGTAAACATTTAAAACGTAGGAATAACGCTCAAACTATCATGCTCGGATTCTCAGATGGGACAAAAGATGGCGGATATTTGATGGCCAACTGGAGTATATACAAGGCTAAAGAAGAGTTAACAAAAATATCTAGAGAGCATGGGATTGAGGTAGTTTTTTTTGATGGTAGAGGAGGTCCACCGGCCAGGGGTGGAGGTAAAACTCATCAGTTTTATGCTTCAATGGGTAAAAACATTGCCCATAAAGAGATTCAATTAACTATTCAGGGTCAGACGATTAGTTCTAATTTTGGCACGATGGAGTCCGCAAGGTTCAATATGGAACAATTAATGCATTCAGGGATTAGTAATGCTATTTTTTCATCCAGGAGTTCGACCTTGAGTAACGTTGAAGAAGAATTATTACAAGAGTTGGCCGAAGAAAGTTATCAGGCATTTAATGTTCTCAAAAACAATCCTGATTTTCTGGAGTACCTAAATTTTGCAAGTCCTTTAAGTTATTATGCAGAAGCGAACATCGGCAGCAGACCATCCAAAAGAAAATCCGGGAAATTGAATCTGACTGACCTCAGGGCAGTACCTTATGTCGGGGCATGGAGTCAATTAAAGCAGAATATCCCTGGATATTATGGAGTTGGAATAGCTTTTGAAAAACTGGAAGCTCAGGGTAGATGGGGTGAAATTGTCAACCTTTATACAAATTCTTTGTATTTCAGAACTCTCATGGGTAATTGTGAAATGGCAATGAGTAAATGTTTTTTCCCCTTAACTTCATACTTGTCCAATCACACGATATATGGAGGCTTATGGAATTTGTTTCATGAAGAATTTGAACGTACGAAAAAGTATATTTTTATGTTGACAGCAAAAACTGAGCTAATGGCGGATCGCGAGACTGATCAGCTTTCGATACGGATGAGGCAGCGAATTGAATTACCATTAATCACCATACAACAATATGCCTTAGCGATGATTCGGGAAAGGGGTAGCAAATCTTCTGATTCGGCTGAAGTAAAAATATTTGAGAAATTAGTCATGCGTTGTTCTTTCGGGATCATTAATGCAGAAAGAAACTCTGCCTGATTCTTAATTTTTTCCGGCCACAGAAGTGAGAAAAATTGCCTCAACTTCATCATGGTTGACGATATTTTTATCCAGAGGATTATCAGTAGCTTGGAAGACCAAAATCCCCCGAAAACGTGGCATTGTGTCCTAGTACTGTTGTCAATACTGAATCTTAGGATAAGGATTCAATTTTCAGCGAAAAAATAGGATAGAACACGGGACCAAGAGCAACAGATCCTGCTTTCCAAAAACTGAGAAAAATAATCAGGTTCCGGCAGTATCTGATATCAATCCCATATCCTAAAACCTAATTTTAGTCTGTAATAGCTATGGAAACTTAAGATTAAATCTTTAAAGATCCACGGAATCCTCTGGCACCGTAACAAGATTCAGCACCATTGTGATAAACAAAAACATTGCCGTTGCGAAAGTCAGCGAAGATGGCGCCACCCAGTTTCCGAATATTTTCCGGTCTTTTAATCCAGCTGGAGGTTTTGGTGTCAAAATTTCCAAATTGTTGCAAATATCTGTATTCCTCTTCTGATAAGATCTGAATGCCCATAGCATCAGCCATTCCAATCGCACTGTTTTTAGGTTTATGTTCTTTTCTCGATTCCAGAGCATCCTCGTCGTAACATATACTTCTACGGTCTTTCGGACTTTCAGCGGAGCAATCATAGAAAATGAATTCTCCCGAATTTTGATGCAGGGATACAACATCAGGTTCGCCACCTGATTTTTCCATTTCATTGAGCGACCATAGTTTTTCCGAATGACTTGTTAACCTTAATCTGGCTTCCACATCAGCCCATTTCTGTCCATTGTGCCGATTCATGTTTTTTTCAAATCGGGATTTCAAGACCATGAATAGTCTTTCGGCTTCTTCCGGTACCAAGTGTCTGTTTTGTCTCATTAGAATTATTTAATGCTGAAAATAAAATCAAATAACTTTCATTAGCTCCATTCATTAAACTCATTTTTTCTTTTCTGAATGAAAGTCCTATTACTTGAAGCTGTTCCGGACGCTAAAATACATTGTTTTGAAATGGGTTGTTACATCCATGATCACTTATTCCTTGGTTTTTGTGGCTTTGACAATCTTCAAATGCGACTAAGCAACTATTTCCTATGATTCAAGTGTTTTGATTAAACAATGCATGGCCCCAGTTTTCCGAAAAGCTGATTGAAATTTCAAATTTTTGAAAAAAAATAAGCTTCTGACGGTTTGCAAACTGTAAGAAATTTAGTGTCAAAAACTGTGGAAAACTTTTTTGTGGGAGATAGTGGTAAAAAGTGGTAAGTTTTTTACTTTTACAATCGAATTTTTGAATAAATACCCGGTATGTCCCACTTTTTAGGAGAATTTGATTGTAAACTTGATGCTAAAGGCCGGATGATGATTCCATCCAGTCTGAAGAAGCAGCTTCCTGAAGCTGAGCGTGAGGGTTTGGTAATCAATCGGGGATTTGAAAAGCATTTGGTTATTTACACCAAGAGGGAATGGGATAATATTACCGAAGAGTTAAGTAAGCTTAATGTTTATGAAAAGAAAAGTCGTGATTTTATTCGCTATTTCACAAGAGGGGCAACTGAGCTTACACTAGACTCGGCAAATCGTATTCTTTTTCCTAAAGTATTAATGGAGTATGCGGGTATCAGTGGAGAGGTTGTGCTTTCATGTGTATTGAATAAAATCGAGGTTTGGGCTAAAGATGCTTACGACTCTCAGCTGGATAATGAACCTGAAAATTTTTCCAAACTGGCTGAAGAAGTGATGGGTAGTACGGGAAGGAGGCTGCATGACTGATTATCATCATCCGGTGATGTTAAAGGAATGTATTGAAGGGCTAAATATTAAGCCCGATGGAATTTATGTTGACGTCACCTTTGGGGGTGGTGGACACTCTCTTGAAATACTAAAGCACTTGGGTCCTAAGGGTCGTTTGCTTGCATTCGATCAGGATGCAGATGCGCAAAGAAATTTACCTAAAGATGATCGATTAACCTTTATTGATCAGAACTTCCGCTACCTTAAAAATAATTGCCGGCTGCGGGGCGCCATTCCAGCAGACGGAATTCTGGCTGATCTGGGTGTCTCTTCTCACCAATTTGATCAGCCGGAACGGGGGTTCTCTATTCGCTTCAATGCCGATCTGGATATGCGCATGGATCAAGGCGCTTCACTTACGGCTAAGCAGGTAGTTAATTCGTATAGTGAGGAACAGTTGTACCGTATTTTCGGCGTTTATGGTGAAATTAAGAATGCCAAAACCTTAGCTCGAACTATAGTCACCCAGAGGTTAAATAAGTCAATCGATACAGTTGATGAACTGAAAAAAGCAATTTCAAAATTGATTCCAAAGGGTAAAGAAAATAAATATCTCGCACAGGTTTTTCAGGCACTTCGTATTGAGGTTAATCAGGAACTAGAGGCCCTCAAAACCTTTTTAGAGCAAACTGTGGAAGTGCTTAAAACGAAGGGTCGCTTGGTCGTTTTGTCTTACCATTCTCTGGAAGACCGTTTGGTTAAGAATTTCATCACAAAGGGGAAATTTCAGGGAGAAGTGGAAAAAGACTTTTTTGGAAATCAAATAAAACCATTTGAAAGTATTTCACGCAAAGCAATAGTGGCTTCTGACGAAGAAATCAGATTGAATAACCGTGCACGAAGTGCCAAATTGAGAGTAGCAGTAAAAAGTTGAGTTTCGATTAGCTTCAAGAATGAGTAACCAATTTAAACAGGGTAAAATAGAAGAGGAATTGGTACAGGAAGTAGAGCCTTTAGAAGAGCAATCAGAAAGGGCAGAACTTCCAAAGAATTTCCTGATCACCATCTTTACCGATGGGCTAATCTCCAAGGAATTTGCTACCCATTCGCTACCATTCATTGTTTTTATAGCTTTTTTGGCGATGATTTATATTGCTAATCGGCATTTAGCTGAAAATAACATTAGGGATATCGACAAGCTTGGCAGGGAAGTGAAGGAGCTAAGCTGGGATTTTAAAACATTAAAAGCTGATTTAATGTTAAAAAGCACGCAGACTGAGGTAGCAAATGAAGTGGATACATTGGGTCTGATTGAGCCGAATGAGCCACCCAAGAAGATAACAATCGTTGAAGGAGAATTTGAGTAGTTGCTTGATAGTTTATAATTCAGCAAAGAGAATTGAAAATGAAAGATTATGAGCCGAGACAATTTCTCTTGCAGATAACAGACAACAGATAGGATGAACATCAGAACCGACATATTGATCCGTGTGTATATCGCCTTTGGGTTGATTGTAGTGTTAGCTTTTGCGGTCCTTTTTAAACTCGTGAAAGTTCAGCTTGTGGAAGGTGATAAATGGAGGGTTATGGCCGATAGTCTTTCAACAAGATTTGCGAATGTTGAGGCAGCACGAGGTAATATATACTCAGTGGATGGAAGTCTGCTGGCAACTTCTGTTCCCGAATATGAGATAAGGATGGACATGCTTGCAGGAGGTATAGAAAAAGATGATATATTTTTCGAGAAAGTAGATTCGCTCGCGGCGCGTCTTTCTATATTTTTTGGTGATAAATCCAGGCAGCAGTATTCGAGTATACTGCGTGAAGCCAGAGCAGATAGTAGCCGCTATTTGCTATTGAAAAGAAATGTAAGTCATAATGAGTTAAAGGAGATTCGAAAATTTCCAATTTTTAATATGGGTCGTTACAAGGGTGGTTTGATTTCTGTCCCTCAAAATAAACGAATTCTTCCATTTCAAACTTTAGCTGCCAGGACTATAGGATACAAGAACAAAAATGTTCAACCGGTTGGACTTGAAGGAGCTTATAGCACCTACATCGACGGAGAAAGTGGTAAGCGTCTTATGCAGCGGATTGCCGGTGGTGTCTATATGCCTGTAAATCAAGACATAGAAATCGCGCCAAAGGAGGGTGCAGATATCATTTCCACGATTGATATCAATATGCAAGATGTAGCGCAGCGTGCCCTAAAAAAACAATTGATAACCAGTGATGCAGATCACGGCTGCGTTATTTTAATGGAAGTTTCCACAGGCGAAATAAGAGCGGTTGCCAATTTTAGCAAGGTGCGGGAAGGTGAATATAAGGAACAGTTCAATTATGCAATCGCTGCAAGTCAGGATCCCGGATCAACCTTCAAACTGGCTTCTTACATGGCATTGATCGAAGATAAAAAAGTGGACACCAATACTTTGGTAGCTACGGGAGATGGAACCTACCGCATACCCGGACATACCATTCGTGATTCACATGGGGGTATTGGAACTGTACCCGTCAAAAGGGCTTTCGAAGAATCTTCAAACGTAGCTATTGCAAAGTTAATTAATACTGCCTACCAGAATGATCAAGAAAAGTTTCCTGCTCATCTGTATAAATGGGGAATAAATAAAAAGCTAATGCTCCAGATTCCGGGTGAGGGTCAACCGGTTATTAAAAATCCTAAAAACAAGAGCTGGAACAAGAAGCAAACACTACCTCAGATGGCTTATGGCTATGAAATGCAAATTACACCTTTGCAAATGCTGGCCTTTTATAATGCAGTAGCTAATGATGGCAGATACATCGCACCTATCTTTGTCCGAGAAATTAGAAGGCTTGGAAATACTGTTGAGCAGTTTAAAGCACGTGTTATTAATGAAAGAATTGTTTCGGATCAAACCATCAAAAAGGCACAGGAACTTCTTGAAGCAGTGGTTGAAAACGGAACAGGGAAAGGCCTTGCCTCACCTTTGTATAAAATAGCGGGGAAAACTGGTACAGCGCAAGTTGCTGATGCAAATAAGGGCTACCGAGTTGACAAGAAATATCAAGCTTCTTTCTGTGGTTATTTCCCTGCCGACAATCCAAAGTATTCCTTAATTGTTGTAGTCAACAACCCTCGTAAAGGCACGTATTATGCTGCTTCAGTTGCCGGTCCGGTGTTCAGGGAAATAGCCGACCGAGTTTTTGCAAGTGATATCAATATGTTTGATCCGCTGAAGGACCAAAAATTCACCGGGAATTTGAGCTTCCCTGAAGCTAAAGCCGGTGAGCGGAAAGCGACTCAGGCTGTTTATAAGGCGTTTGGTATCAAGGCCTTATTTGCTTCGAATTCAGATTACGTAAGCATCGACACGAATAAGGGTGTTTTTTCTCAAGAGGTAAAAATTGCGGAAGGTTTTGTGCCTGACCTTAGTGGGATGGGGTTAAAAGACGCACTTTATGTAGCGGGTAATTCAGGCTTAAAAGTAGTAGTTCGAGGTCGTGGAAAGGTAGTGATGCAGTCGCTTGCTCCGGGAACTATTGTTCAAAAGGGACTTCCCATTACAATAGAACTGCAATAATGATGAAGCTGAGAGATATATTATATGGCGTATCACTAAGACAGGTTTCGGGTTCAACCAATTCCAAAGTTTCGGGGATATGCTTTGACTCCCGACAAGTTTCTCCAGGGGTATTATTTGTTGCAATCAGAGGAACTGAGTCAGATGGCCATGCTTTTATCAACCGAGCCCTGGATCAGGGTGCTATCGCAGTATTATGCGAAGAGTTTCCTCCTGAATTTCGAGAAAAGGTCAGTTATTTATTGGTGGATAATTCAGCCAGAGCACTTGGAATAGTCGCATCTAATTTCTACGATAACCCATCTTCCAAATTGAAATTGGTTGGGGTGACCGGAACGAATGGAAAGACTACCATTGCCACCCTTTTATATCAGTTATTTATGGATTTAGGATATAAAACGGGTTTACTCTCAACAGTACAGAATCAAATAAATGAACTCGTTGTTCCTTCAACCCATACAACTCCTGATCCTGTGGCATTGAATCGGCTTTTGAAAGATATGGTTCAAAGTGGCTGTGATTATTGCTTCATGGAGGTAAGTTCTCATGCAATGGTTCAACATAGAACGGAGGGGCTTAAATTTTCGGGCGGCGTGTTTACCAATATCACTCACGATCACCTGGATTTCCATAAAACCTTTGATGCATATCTCAAAGCTAAGAAGAGCTTTTTTGATGGTTTGACCAGTCAGGCTTTTGCATTAACCAATATTGATGACAGAAATGGGATTGTCATGCTTCAAAATACCGGAGCGCACCGGAAAACCTATGGTCTTAAGAACATTGCTGATTTTAAAGCGAAGATTATTGAGAACCATTTCAGTGGCTTGTTATTGAATATTGAGGGGCAGGAGGTCTGGTTTAAAATGGTAGGTAGTTTCAATGCCTATAATATTCTTGCTGTTTATGCCACAGCATTACTTCTTGAGCAAGATCGAACTAAAGTTTTAACCTCACTCAGTCGTCTGAATGGTGCCGAAGGTCGCTTTGATTACATTATTTCACCTTCCGGTATCATCGGAATTGTAGATTATGCTCATACTCCCGATGCAGTAATGAATGTGTTAAGTACTATTCAGGACATTCGAAATGGAACTGAGCAGGTGATTACAGTCATTGGTTGTGGAGGCGACAGGGATAAAACCAAAAGACCGGTGATGGCTAAGGTGGCTTGTGATTGGAGTAACAAGGTCATACTCACCTCTGATAACCCCAGGTCTGAAGCCCCGGAACAAATTATAAAGGAGATGGAAACAGGAGTAATGCCGACCAATAAGAAGAAAACGCTTTCAATTAGCGACAGAAAAGAAGCAATCCGCACGGCTTGCCATTTGGCGAAGCCCGGTGATATCATACTGGTGGCAGGTAAGGGACATGAGAAGTACCAAGAAATTGGAGGCGTAAAACTACCGTTTGATGATAAAGAGATTTTAACTGAATTTTTAAATCTGATGAGCTAATGCTATACTATCTGTTCACATGGCTGGATAAACAATATGATATTCCCGGAACAGGATTGTTCCAGTTTATCTCTTTTCGAACTGCCATGGCAGTCATCTTGTCCCTCATACTGACCACTGTTTATGGCAGCCGATTGATTCGGATGCTGAGAGCAAAGCAAGTCGGCGAGTCGGTGAGGAACCTGGGTCTTGAAGGACAGATGCAAAAGCAAGGTACCCCAACCATGGGTGGCTTGATCATCTTACTTGGAATTCTGTTGCCTACCCTTCTATTTGCCAAAATTGACAATATATATATCATGCTGATGCTGGTAACTACAGTATGGATGGGTTTAATAGGCTTTGTTGATGATTATATTAAGGTATTCAAAAAAGATAAAGAAGGACTGGCCGGTCGTTTTAAGATTATGGGCCAGGTTGGTTTAGCATTGATTATTGGCTGGACGATGTATTTTCATCCGGATATAGTAGTCAGGGAGCAAGTCACTCTTCCGGCAAAAATCAGTGCACCATTGGGTGTACATAAACGTGGAGAACAGTTCTACTACACCCAAGATTTAAAGTCAACCATTACTAATATCCCTTTTTATAAGGATAATGAGTTTGATTATGCCAAAGTGCTTACTGTGTTTGGTGCCGGTTATGAAAAGTATTCATTGGTGGTCTTTTTGTTGTTTGTAATCGTTATTGTGACAGCAGTTTCAAACGGAGCCAATCTAACCGATGGTATCGATGGTTTGGCCACCGGAACCTCTGCAATCATTGGTATCACGCTCGCAATTCTGGCTTATGTTTCAGGCAATACAATTTTCGCTGATTACCTGAATATTATGTATATCCCTAATTCAGGTGAACTTGTCATTTTTGCGGGGGCTTTTGTTGGGGCATGTGTTGGATTTTTATGGTATAATTCGTATCCCGCTCAGGTATTTATGGGGGATACGGGCAGTCTGGCTATAGGTGGAATTATTGCTGCTTTTGCTATTATGATTAGAAAGGAATTATTAATTCCTGTCCTGTGTGGAATATTTCTTATCGAAAATCTATCGGTAATCATGCAGGTTTCCTATTTCAAGTATACAAAACGGAAGTTCGGAGAAGGAAGACGAATATTTTTAATGTCGCCTTTGCATCATCATTATCAGAAGAAAGGGTATCATGAAGCCAAAATTGTAACCAGATTCTGGATTATCGGCATTTTCTTAGCGATTTTAACCATTGTAACCTTAAAACTGCGTTAATGAGTACTGAAAAATATATCGTTGTTTTAGGCTCAGGAGAAAGTGGCACCGGGGCGGCTATTTTGGCTCAATTGAAAGGGTATTCTGTGTTTGTTTCTGATTTTGGCCCAATTGGGGATCAGTACAAAAAAGAGCTTGAACAATCCGGAATTCCATTTGAAGAGAATCAGCATACCGAAGATCGTATCCTTACTGCCGTTGAGGTAATTAAAAGTCCCGGAATCCCTGATAAAGCTCCAATTATTAAAAAGCTGAATGAAAGAAATATTCCAATCCTATCTGAGATTGAATTTGCAGCAAGATATACTCATGCAAAATTAATTTGTATTACCGGGTCGAATGGAAAAACAACTACCACCTTGCTGACCTATCATATTCTCAAAAACGCCGGACTTCATGTGGGTTTGGCGGGAAATATTGGTAAAAGCTTCGCCAAGCAGGTTGCTTTCCAGGATTTTGAATATTATGTGCTGGAAATTAGCAGCTTCATGCTGGATAACATGTTTAGTTTCAGAGCGGATATCGCTGTTCTGTTAAATATCACCCCTGATCATCTTGACAGGTATGAGTACAAGATGGAGAATTATTCCGATTCTAAATTTAGAATCATACAGAATCAAAAAAAGGATGATGTATTTATCTACTGTACTGATGATGAACAAATTAAAATAGGTCTGGCGAAACGTCAGATAATTCCGCAGGTCTATCCATTCTCAATTGAGAAAGTCCTTGATCAAGGGGCTTTTCTTCAAGGAGAACAAATGATAATTAACCTACACCGTACAAACCAAGAATCACTGACTATGTCACTTCACGATTTAGCGCTTCAGGGCAAGCACAACATCTATAACTCAATGGCTTCGGGTATAGTAGCCAAGGTGCTTGAATTAAAAAACGAGACCATTCGCGATAGCATGGGTAGTTTTACCAATATTGAACATCGACTTGAGCATGTGGCTAAAATTTCAGGAATCGATTTCATCAATGATTCTAAGGCAACAAATGTAAACTCCACCTGGTATGCCCTTGAAAGTATGCCCGGTGATGTTATACTCATTCTTGGCGGGGTGGATAAGGGTAATGATTATGGCATGCTTAAGGATTTGGTTAGGTCGAAGGTGAAATCAATTGTGTGTTTGGGAAAGGACAATAAAAGGATACATGAGGCTTTTGAGAATGATGTAGAAGTCATTGTGAATACCTTCTCAGCAAATGAGGCGGTTCAAATTGCTTATCATCTCGCAAAAAAAGGAGATACCGTACTCTTATCACCTGCATGTGCAAGTTTCGACCTGTTTAAGAATTATGAGGATAGGGGGAATCAGTTCAAAAAGGCGGTGAAAGAATTATAACAATTGTCAATTGATAGTTGAGAATGGAAAATCATCATTAAGATATTGAAATTTCATTTGCATTAAACTTTAAATTACTAATAACCGGCAACTAAAAAGCAATAACAAGAATAAATGGAAAGACTAATTAGCAAAACAAAAGGTGACCGCTGGATATGGCTGATTGTTATTTTACTTTCGGTATGGTCGCTACTGGCTGTTTATAGCGCAATCGGTACACTTGCTTATAAGAAGGGCGTTGGCTCAGAGCAGTTTTTAATCAAGCATCTGGTCATGATTGTTGGAGGTATTGCACTGATGTATTTTTCGCATTTGCTTGATTATCGCTATTATGCCGGGATATCTAAGGTTTTAATGGTCATCACGATTCCATTGTTGGCATACACGCTTTTGTTTGGTGCTAATGTGAATGAAGCTAGCCGTTGGGTAACTATTCCAATCATTAACCAGACCTTCCAGACCTCTGATTTGGCCAAGCTCGCTTTAATTACATTTTTGGCCCGCACACTGAGTAAAAAACAGGAAAACATTAAGGATGTAAAAAAAGCATTTTTGCCAATCATGGCAGCGGTTTGTTTGGTGTTTGTGTTAATAGCACTTGCAAATCTTTCAACGGCGTTGATGTTATTTGGAGTTAGTGTTCTATTGTTAATTATGGGTAGAATCAGTATCAAACAAATTGCTATTGTATGTCTGGCGGGTATTGTTTTATTGGGTGCAGTGATCATGCTTGGCCCAAGGCGAGAGACGTATTATTCAAGGATAAATACGTTTATTCATCCTGAAAAGGCTGATCCTGATAAGGCCTTTCAGGCTAACCATGCAAAAATTGCCATTGCAACGGGTGGAATCTTTGGTAAAGGACCGGGTAATAGTACTCAACGAAATTTCCTGCCACATCCTTATTCAGATTTTGTCTTTGCCCTAATCATTGAAGAGTATGGCATGGTGGGTGGAGTTGGATTAGTATTGTTGTACCTGCTCTTTTTGTACCGCTGCGTTTTAATTGTGACCGATAGTCCTAAAGCATTTGGTGCATTATTGGCAGCAGGTTTGAGTTTTAGCTTAACTATACAAGCCTTCGCAAATATGGCAGTTGCTGTTGGACTTGGTCCGGTAACCGGAGTCCCCTTGCCCTTAGTAAGTATGGGAGGAACATCTATTTTATTTACAAGCGTGGCTTTCGGTATTATTCTTAGTGTGAGTAGGGATATTGAAGAAAGAAAAACTAAGAATAAGGAAAAAGTAATTATTGGTGAAATACCGGCAATGGGATAAGATTATAATTAATAATTTTTTACCTGGTTAAAAACAAGATAAAAATGGCGATTCGGGTGATTATAAGCGGTGGCGGAACAGGCGGACACATATTTCCGGCTGTGGCAATTGCGAATGCACTCAAAAGAATGAATGCTGAGATAGAAATCTTGTTTGTTGGTGCCAACGGTCGGATGGAAATGGAGAAAGTGCCGGCTGCAGGGTATAAAATTATCGGATTAGATATTCAGGGCTTTCAAAGGAACGCTCCTCTAAAAAATATTTTTTTGCCTTTTAAAGTATTGAAAAGTGTGATCAGAGCCAGATCGATTATTAAAGATTTTCAACCGAATGTTACTGTTGGTGTAGGAGGATATGCCTCGGGTCCATTGTTATATGCTGCTTCTCAATTAAAAATACCATATCTGATTCAGGAGCAGAATTCTTATGCAGGTATAACAAATAAGATTTTGGGGAAGGATGCCAAGCTTATTTGTGTCGCATTCAATGGAATGGAAAAATTCTTTCCTGCTGAAAAAATTAAAATTACCGGTAACCCAATCAGGAAAGAGGTTGTCGACATTGAAAATAAACGCTTCGAAGCTTCAGAATTATTGGGTATTTCACCCCATAAAAAGACTATTCTTCTCACCGGGGGTAGTTTGGGTTCGGGTACCCTAAATAAAAGTATGATTTCAGGCTTGGATAAATTACTGGCTGCCGATGTCCAGTTGATTTGGCAAACCGGGAAGTATTATTATCAGTCTATTACAGAACAAATGAAGGGAAGGGAGCACCCCAATATTCAAGTACTGGAATTTCTTCACCGAATGGATCTGGCTTATGCAGCAGCTGATTTAGTTATTTCCAGAGCAGGGGCAGGTACTATCGCTGAATTATGTGTTGTTAAGAAGCCTGTCATTATGGTTCCCTCTCCGAACGTAGCTGAAGATCATCAGATAAAAAATGCTTTGGCACTTGTAGAGAATGATGCAGCGATTATGCTTAGTGATGCAATGGCTGAATCGGAACTAATGGATATTGCCTTGTTGCTGATTGAGAATAAAGCAAAATGCCAGTCACTTTCTAAAAACATTGGTAAAATGGCTTTGATTGATGCCGATGAGGCGATTGCAAGGGAAGTGGTCAGGATAGCAAATTGTTAATTATTATGGATAAGAATGGAACTGGAAAATATTAAACGGGTTTATTTGATCGGTATCGGGGGTATCGGAATGAGTGGCCTTGCTCGTTATTTCAAGAAGCGTGGGTGTGTAGTATGTGGCTATGATAAAACGATTACGCCACTCACCTCAGCGATGAGAAATGAGGGAATATCCGTTGTTTATCAGGATGAAGAGGATAATCTGAAGGTTAGTTTTCTTGAAAATGATCCCGAAACACTTATCATTTACACCCCTGCCATTCCAAAGGATTCTAAAATATTGAACTATTTTAAATCGGGAGGTTTTTCGCTAAAGAAGCGTTCTGAGGTATTGGGAATCATCAGCAAAGGAATGTATACAATTGCGGTTGCCGGCACCCATGGAAAGACCACAACATCCAGCATAATTGCACATATTCTCAAGGATAGCGGATATGATTGTTCTGCATTTCTTGGTGGAATCGCAACTAATTATGATTCAAATGTTCTTTTTGGGGAGAATAATACCATGGTAGTTGAGGCTGATGAGTTTGATCGGTCATTTCTTACCCTTTATCCTGATTTAGCAATCGTGACTTCCATGGATGCTGATCATTTGGATATCTATGGCGACCGCTCACATTTGGTTGAATCCTTCAGACAGTTCGTTTCTCAAATCAAGGAAGGTGGTAGGTTGATTTATAAACAGGGTCTTGACCTTAAAGCGGGTAAAAGCTATTCAGCTAATATTCTTGCGGATATCCAAGCCGTTAATGTGAAAGTAAAGGACGGAAGCTTTTATTTTGATTTCAAGAACGATAACATAGTAATCGAAAATATCCGCTTAGGCTTACCCGGGCTTCATAATATTGAAAATGCTGTCGCTGCAATTGAAGTGGCTTTGCACCTCGGTATCGAACCTGAGAAAATAAAAATGGCATTGGCAACTTATCTGGGGGTGAAAAGACGATTTGAGTATATTCTCAAAAACCAAAATCATATTTATATAGATGATTATGCCCATCACCCGGAAGAATTAAGAGCTTGTATTCAAGCTGTAAAAACACTCTATCCGGATAAAAGGCTCACTACCATTTTTCAGCCGCACTTATTTACACGGACAAGGGATTTTGCTGAAGGTTTTTCGGAAGTTTTAAGCATGACTGATGATTTGATTTTGCTGGATATATATCCCGCAAGGGAATTACCGATCGAGGGGGTTGACTCATCAATGATTCTGGATAAGGTCAGTATTGAATCAAAACAAATTCTATCCAAAGAGCAGACACTGGAATATGTTAAAACATCAAAGCCTGAATTGTTGTTAAGTGTAGGAGCAGGTGATATTGATACACTCATCCTACCATTGAAAGAAATTTTAAATCATGATTAAAAAAATTAATTGGCGTGCCATATTATTTAGTTTACTCTGGCTGATCAGCCTGGGCGGATTAATTACGCTGATGAGTTTTATAGAAATAAAGAAAAGTAATCTGAAGTGTAAGGATGTGAAGGTTCTGCTTCCCGGAAGGTTTAATTTCATTGAAAGAGGTGAGGTGGATAATATTCTAAAGGAAAGTGCCGGAGAAATGGTTGGAAGGGATTTAATTGGTATCAATATTCATAGACTTGAGAAAGTTCTCAAGGCAAATCCATTTATAGAATTTGCAAAAGTGTATGTAGACATGACCGGCGTGATTCACATTCAGTTGAGGCAAAGAGAGCCGGTCCTGCGAGTAGTTAATATGGCCAATTTGCACTATTATATTGATGCTAATGGTAAAAAAATACCACTCTCCAATAATTATACGGCCAAGGTATTGGTGGCAAGTGGAATGATAGAAGAGGACTTTAGTGGTAGAGTAGATACATTAAAAACTAAAATGGCTAAGGATCTGTTCCGTGTAGCAAGCTATATTAAAGGCGATACGTTATGGGATAATCAAATTGAACAGCTATTTGTGGATTTGAAGGGAGATATCGAAATGGTTCCAAGAGTTGGAGCTCACAAAATTATATTGGGTAATGCCGATTCCTTACAAACTAAATTCAGAAACCTGTTGATATTTTACAAAAGGGCCATCCCTAAGGTCGGATGGGATACCTATAAAACAATTAATTTAAAGTATGCTAATCAGATTGTGTGTCAAAAAAACCTGAATGATTCTACAGAAGTTACATTCGATACCTTTAAACAAATGGCAGATAGCACCAAAATAGAAACTCAGAACTAATAAATATTTAATAATAATAGTATGGATCAAATTAACTCAGCCTCAGCCAAAAATTCACCGATTGTTGTCGGATTGGACATCGGTACAACAAAAATTTGCGTTACCGTTGGTCGTAGAAGCGAACATGGTAAAATCGAAGTTTTGGGAATGGGAAAAGCCGAATCTGCGGGGGTTACCCGCGGAGTAGTTTCCAACATTCAGAAAACCGTACAAGCAATTATACTTGCTGTTGAAGAGGCCAGTGCCCAATCCAATGTGGACATTAAGATTGTAAATGTCGGTATTGCCGGTCAGCACATCAAGAGTCTTCAGCACCGCGGCATTTTGACCAGGAAAGAATTAAATACAGAAATTCAACGCAAGGATATCGATAAGCTGATTGAAGACATGTATAAACTGGTCATGCCTCCGGGTGAGGAAATTATTCATGTATTACCACAAGAATTTACGGTCGACAATGAGCCGGGCATCAAAGATCCTATCGGGATGGCCGGCGTTCGCTTGGAGGCTAATTTTCACATCATTTCAGGCCATGTCAGTGCAGTAAAAAATATTCTTAAATGTGTTGGAAATGCCGGGCTTGAAACACAAGAACTGATACTTGAGCCCCTTGCTTCATCTGAGTCGGTATTAAGCGAAGAGGAAAAGGAAGCCGGAGTAGTTTTGGTGGATATTGGTGGGGGAACTACAGACCTGGCAATATTCCATGAAGGAATTATCCGACATACTGCGGTAATCCCATTTGGTGGCAATAGCGTTACGGAGGACATCCGTGAAGGTTGCTCCGTAATGCGTAATCAGGCTGAACTATTGAAAACACGTTTTGGTTCTGCCCTTGCAGAGGAAAACAAGGAGAATGAAATTATTTGCATTCCCGGGCTCCGGGGGAGAGAGCCTAAAGAGATTTCCGTTAAGAATCTTGCATATGTGATTCAGGCAAGAATGGAGGAAATAATCGAGCATGTTTATTATGAAATCAAATCCTCCGGGTATGAGAAAAAATTAATTGCCGGAATCGTGATAACCGGTGGTGGTGCTCAATTAAAACATTTACCTCAATTGGTTGAATTTGTGACCGGATTAGATAGCCGTATTGGGTACCCGAACGAGCATTTGGCGAAGAATGAGGTGCTTCCTAAAAATGTTTACGATGAATTAAGGAGTCCGATGTATGCAACCGGTATTGGTCTTTTAATTAAAGGGATACAAAAGGCTGAGCTGATTGAAGATTCCATCACAGTTACTGGAGCCTCTGTCGAAAAAATCAAGCCGGTGCAGAAACCGAAAAGAGCACAGGGTATGTTTGAATGGATACTTCAGTCAGGTACAAAATTCATCAAGGATGATATTAAAGACGAGGATTACACCAATTAATTTTCCACAATGGCGGATTTTCCCACAATCGCATGGTTAAAATAGACGCAGCGTTGAAAATTAGCTAGTTTTGCAATGTAAATTGTCTAAATATGAACAAGATTTACCCAACTGACAATTAAAAATATGCAGTTTGAAATGTTAAAAGAAAAGTCATCAATCATCAAAGTTATTGGTGTGGGTGGCGGTGGCGGTAATGCTGTAAACCACATGTATCGTCAAGGAATCACAGGTGTTGATTTTATAATTTGTAATACAGACGCCCAGGCCTTAGAGTTGAGTCCTATACCCAATAAAGTTCAGTTAGGTGCAAGCCTGACAGAGGGAATGGGTGCGGGATCGATCCCCGAGGTTGGAAAGAATTCTGCCATTGAGAATATTGATGATATCAAAAGAATGCTTGGCACCAATACCAAAATGTTGTTCATTACAGCCGGTATGGGTGGTGGTACCGGAACCGGGGCAAGTCCGATTATCGCAAAGGCAGCCAAAGAAATGGATATCCTAACTGTAGGTATCATCACCACTCCGTTTTCATTTGAAGGAAAACGAAGAAAAACCCAGGCTGAAGAAGGTTTGGAAGAATTTAAAAAGTTTGTGGATTCCTATCTGGTTATTTCTAATGATCGCTTACGCGAAATTTTTGGGAATCTTACCTTAGGCTCTGCCTTCGCGCAGGCCGATAACATATTAACGACCGCCGCCAAGGGAATAGCCGAAATCATAACTATCCCGGGTTATATAAACGTTGACTTCAAGGATGTTCGCACCGTGATGAAAGATAGCGGTGTGGCCATTATGGGAAGTTATGCTGCTGAGGGCGAAAACCGTGCGTTGAGAGCAGTTGAAGGTGCTTTAGCATCTCCTTTACTCAAGGATAATGAAATTGAGGGTGCGCGCTATATCTTATTAAACATCAGTTCCGGCGATAAGGAAGTGACCATGGATGAGGTAAGCATCATTACTGATTTTATACAACAAGAAGCCGGTCTGGCAGCGGATTTAATCTGGGGAAATTGTGCTGATGAAGGCCTTGGCGAAAAGATTTCAGTTACAATTATTGCAACCGGATTCCAAACGAGCGAGGAGCGTGAAGTTGAAAAAAGTCAGGTTAGAAAGGTATCACTCCTTACACCTGAACAAGCGCCATTGGTGAAGCCCGTTCAGGAAAATACCTTTTTAGGAGTCAAAAATGAAGAATTAAATGAGCCGGTGCTTAAAACCAGAGAAGAAAGTCAGGTTGACCTCTTCGCCGGTTATTTTCAGAGTGCTCCAAAAGCCGAAGAAGAAAAAGTTGAAGACAGTAATCTTGTTCGCCATACCTTGACCGATGAAGGGTCTGTACAAGAATTACCTGTTCTTGAGGAAACAGTTGTCATAGAGCCGGTTTTTGACTTTGAGATTAAACCGGAAGAAATTAAGATTGAGCTTGAGCCAACAGCAGAAATTGAACAAGAAATTCCTGAGCCTGTTTTTAATCCTGATGAGAATAAAACTGATGAATCGATTGAAGAACAACTCCGCAAGTCAAAAGAGAGAATTCTGCGTTTAAAGGATTTGAGCATGAAACTTCGTACAACTAATGGATTGCAGGAATTAGAGAATGAACCTGCTTACAAACGTAAACAAGTGCCATTAACGGATGTTCCTAATTCTTCTGAGTCCCAGGTTTCTCGGTTTACCTTGAGTGTTGAGGAAGGAATCACTGAGATAAGGCCTAATAATTCATTTTTACATGACAATGTAGATTAAATGGTCGATAAATATGTGTGGCATCGGGTAGAGTCTTATTTTCATGAACAATACTTTTTACCGAAAATGATTGCTTATATCTTCAAAAGACAGGTTAATCCCTGTCTTTGTTTGTTGATAGCTAATTGATAAAATACTCCAGATGGAGGCTAAGCAAAAGTTTTGATTTTTTTTCAACGCTTATGTCTTCCGGCTTTGATCAAATAAGTGCTATCTGCCATCTAAAATTGTGAATCATCCTTCTAAATACTAACTTTGTCAATAATAATCATTAACGCTAAAATTATACCAATTGGATTTATTTGATAAAATTTCGAAAAATATGGGACCTCTGGGTCAGCACCAGAAAATGGCCCATGGTTATTTCTCTTTCCCAAAACTGGAGGGTGAAATAGGTCCGCATATGATGTTTAGAGGTAAAGAGCATTTGATATGGAGTTTGAATAATTACCTCGGACTTGCAAATCATCCGGAAGTTCGTAAAGCGGATACCGATGCAACTGCAGAATATGGTTTGGCTTATCCAATGGGTGCACGCATGATGTCCGGTAATTCTAATCATCATGAGGCACTCGAAAGAGAATTAGCCGAGTTTGTCGGTAAACAAGATTCATTTTTGCTGAATTATGGCTATCAGGGAATTATGTCTGCAATTGATGCCTTGGTAGACAGGCACGATGTAATTGTGTATGATGCTGAATCGCATGCCTGTATCATTGATGGGGTACGTCTACATCAGGGGAAGCGATTTGTTTATACTCACAATGATATGGATAGCCTTGAAAAGCAACTCGAAAGAGCTACACGATGGGTAGCCAATACGGGTGGGGCTATTTTGGTCATTACCGAAGGTGTATTTGGGATGTCTGGTGCACAGGGAAAGTTAAAAGAAATTGTCGACCTGAAGTCGAAATTTAATTTCCGTCTTTTGATTGACGATGCTCATGGTTTTGGAACGATGGGTCCGACTGGAGCCGGAACTCAGGAGGCCCAGGGTTGTGGGGAAGGGGTAGATATCTATTTTGGAACTTTTGCCAAGTCAATGGCTGGAATTGGAGCATTTATTGCCTCAACTGAGGTAATCTGTAATTTCTTGCGCTATAACATGCGCTCTCAAACTTTTGCCAAGTCATTACCGATGCCAATGGTTATCGGTTTAAGAAAAAGACTTGAATTATTAAAGAGTAAGCCTGAACTGAGAGAGAAGTTATGGTTTATTGCTACCAGTCTCCAAAATGGTTTGAAACAAAGAGGTTTTGATATTGGTGTTACCGATACCATGGTAACCCCGGTCTTTTTACAAGGTGAACTTCAGGAAGCAACAGCGATAACGATGGATTTAAGAGAGAATTATGGCATCTTTTGTTCAATTGTTATGTATCCTGTGATTCCAAAAGGATTAATAATGCTCAGACTTATACCTACCGCACTTCATACCATAGAGGATGTAAATAGAACACTTGACGCCTACAGTGAAATTGCTGAAAAATTAAAAAGAGGACATTATAAGGTCAAAAGTACGGTTGGAGTTTAATGGCACTATCTAATCAAATTACCTGACCGGTATTCTCGGTCTTGCCTAATGCCCTTAAATAGCCTTTAAGGGCATTATTTTTGCCGGTAATTCCATAATTCAATATACAATCGGTAATTATTGCCTCAGAAGATGGAATGATTGTGCATAACTGCTTAAAATGTGGAAAAAAACGCCCATTTCGCATAATTTTATTTATTTTATATATTCTTAATATGAAAAAAACATTTTAAATTAGCTAATGTTAAACAATGCTAACCTCAAAATTAAAGTAGTAAAATCATGAAAAAATTCACTGAAGCAAAAAATCTATTCGAATCTTTGGAAGCAGATGCTGAAAAGTTCTACAGCAAGTCTAACAGTGCTGCTGGTACAAGGGTAAGAAAAGGAATGCAAGATTTAAAGAACCTGGCTCAGGCCATTCGTCTTGAAGTTCAGACCATTAAGAATAAGGGAGCAGCAAAATCAGCCAAGAAAAAATAATTTTGCAACTCAAATTCAAAAAAGGCTCTGCTTTTAAAAGCAGAGCCTTTTTTTTTAAAATTATTTTGTCTAAATCATGTTTAATAACTCCAACTGGGCTTTGATTTTGTTTTCTGTTACATCACTTATTTTGACTAATGGTAGCCTCATGTGATCCTCACAAATTCCTATGTTCTTCATGGCCGACTTTACTCCACCGGGGTTTCCTTCCGCAAAGCATAAGGATGTGAATTCAGTCAGACTATGATGTAAAGGCTGCGCTTCAATGAACTTTCCATCCAGACACATCCTTACCATAGTTGAAAATATCCCGGGAAGGGCATTGGCAATGACAGAAATTACTCCTACAGCTCCCATGGAGATTAAAGGCAAAGCAATAGCATCATCTCCGGAAATAAATAAGAAATCTTCAGGTTTATCCTTTATGATCTTATTGAATTGATCAAAATTTCCGGATGCTTCTTTCATGGCGATGATATTTCTACAATCATGTGCAAGACGGAGAGTGGTCTCGGCATTCATATTGATACCTGTTCTTCCCGGAACATTATAAAGTATAATGGGCAGAGGGCTTTCCTCGGCAATAATCTTGTAATGCTGATAAATTCCTTCCTGGGTAGGTTTGTTATAATAAGGACAAACGGAAAGGATAGCATCAAATCCCTTATCGTCAAATTTCTTCAGATCCTTCAATACTTCGGCCGTATTATTTCCTCCAATGCCGGCTACCAATGGAACCCTTCCGTTCACATGCGAGATTGTAGTATCCCAAACTGCTCGTTTCTCCTCACTGTTAAGAGTGACTGACTCACCTGTTGTTCCTAGTGAAACGATGTATTCTACACCCCCATTAATCAAATGGTCGATCACATTTTTGAGACCTTCATGGTCAACAGACCGATCTTGCTTAAAAGGACTAATTATGGCTACCCCTGTTCCATGAAATTTATTCATTGTATTTTATTTACCCGATAGATACTTTGCTAATTTAAGTGGTATGACTCAATATTAAAATCATTTTGATATAATAAGCTATTATCGTAAAATTATTTCAGCATTTCGATCAATTCACGCTCAGAAATGATTGGAATTTGCAACTTAATGGCTTTTTCAAGCTTTGATGGACCCATATTTTCTCCGGCAATGAGGTAATTTAATTTTGCCGAGATACTACTCAAAATTTTACCGCCATTGGCCTCAATGAGATCTTTCAGTTCATCCCGGCTATAGTTTTCAAAGACTCCTGATATGATAAATGATTGGCCCTTAAGTTTATCACTGGCAAGCTCAATAGCCTTTTGAGTAGATTCAAACTGCAATCCATGTATTCGTAATAACTCGATTTGCTCTTTATGTCGTGGTTCCTGAAAATAATTAATGACACTTTCGGCTATCCTTTCCCCGATCTCATCAACAGAAATCAGCTCATCAAAACTAGCATTCATCAGACTATCAATATCTTTAAAATAGTTAGCGATTTTTTTAGCAACCGTTTCGCCAACATACCTAATCCCAAGTCCGAAAAGCACTTTTTCAAAAGGCATTTGCTTTGATTTCTCTATTCCTTCCAGCATGTTTCTGATTGATCGCTCTCCAAAACGATCAAGATCCTTAAGTTGATCTTCTTTTTCATGCAGCAGATATAAATCTGATATATGTTCAATAAAGCCTTTTCTATAGAAGGCCTCGATGGTCTCATGCCCTAAACCTTCAATGTTCATTGCCCTGCGACTGATAAAGTGCTGCATCTTACCAACAATCTGAGGTGGGCATCCTTCATCGTTTGGACAGTAATGAACAGCTTCTCCTTCTTCCCTAATGAGGTTACTACCACATTCGGGACATAGTTCAGGGTAAATTATTTTTAAAGCATCCGGATTTCTTTTAGAGGTATTAACTGCAATAATTTTTGGGATGATTTCTCCTCCTTTTTCAACTAATACGGTATCACCTTCGTGAAGGTCAAGGCGTTTTATTTCATTAGCATTATGTAAAGTTGCACGTTTTACGGTGGTGCCGGCCAAAAGTACAGGTTTTAGATTGGCTACCGGTGTCACTGCTCCGGTACGCCCAACCTGATAGGTTACCTTTTGGAGTATAGTTTCTACCTCTTGCGCCTTGTATTTGTGAGAAATGGCCCAGCGCGGTGATTTGGCTGTAAAACCCAATTCTTGTTGCTGGCTGTAATTATTGACTTTGATAACAATTCCGTCGATGTCATAACTCAACTCGAATCTTTTCTCATCCCAGAAATGAATAAACGCGAGAACATCTTCCATGTTACTGCACAACTTGTTATGCTCACAGACATGAAAACCTAATTTTTTTACGGCTTCCAGACTTTCCCAATGGGTGGAATAAATTGGTTTATCGGCATAAAGGAAATATAAAAAGCAATCTAACGGGCGCTTGGCAACTTCGGCAGAATCCTGCATTTTCAAGGTGCCTGAAGCAAAATTTCTGGGGTTGGTATAGGCAAGTTCATTGTTCTCAATACGTTCATTATTGAGCCTTTCGAATGCCGCCCGATGCATAAAAATTTCACCCCGAATATCGAAAGATTCCGGAAAACTACCTCCTTTTAGTGATTTTGGAATGCTATGAATGGTTTTCACATTATTAGTTACATCATCCCCCTGTGTCCCGTCGCCACGGGTAACTGCTCTTAAAAGTTTGCCATTTTCATAAGTAAGACTGATGGAAAGTCCGTCGAATTTCAACTCACAGACATATTCAAAATGATCTCCAATGGCTTTACGAACCCTTTCGTCAAAATCCTGAAGATCCTGCTCATTATAGGTATTGCCCAAAGACAGCATGGGCCATTTGTGTTTTACGGTTTCAAATTCTTTGGTGATATCACCTCCAACTTTTCTGGTCGGCGATTCAGGATCCATATATTCAGGATATTCCTTTTCGAGAGCCGTAAGTTCTGCAAGCTTTTTATCGAACTCGAAATCTGAAATTACCGGTTGTGCCAGTACATAATACTTGTAATTATGCTCATTAAGTTCTTTAACAAGGGTTTCAATTCGTTCTTTGATCTCAAATAGTGACATGAAGCGAAGATAATTTTTTCAATTGACAATTTATTCAGTTGAAAGTTGACAATTGAAAATGCGCAATTTGAGAGATTCCTCACGCAAATTTAAACTAATCAGGGTGTCTTTTTTAATTTTGGCAGAATTTTAACATGAGCTCATATTCCTAATTGTCAACTCTCAATTAACCTCACGTTTATTTCCTCAAAAATATCTAAATAATTCCCTAATAGACTTTGATGGTAATTATTCAAGATATCTCCAAGATTTAGCATTTCAATTTCTGTCAGTGGATCTTTCCATATCCGCATACAAATTCGGTTCAAGGCAAACATGATATTAGCACTTTCACGATAACTTTCGAGATAGTTTGATTGAATAAACTTATCTAAAAAATTAAAAAAGTGTGTGGTATCTTGAATTCTATTCAGTGTTAAAAAGCTATTAACGGCCTCTCTGTCAGACTGTCTTAAACTTGAATAGAAGTCTGCAGTTTGTACCTGATTTTCGGTGATTAATGCGCTATCTAGCATTAATTCTAGAGAAATATGTGCTAAAAATGAGGGCCTCACAACCGAATTTTTCAGGGCAGGGACGATTGCTCTTTTAATATCTGTGGTATGTTTGGTAAAGAATCTGGAGTTATGGAAATGACGATCAATTGTAATATGACGCTTCCAGCCTTTAAGTATTGAATTTTCAAAATTACTTTTAAGTAGATCTGCATTTCTTTCAGGGTGCAAATTCCAATCTTTTCTTGCATTTTTTATGAGGTCAGGCAAAACGGCACCTAAGACCACATGAGGGTCCTCGCTGTTCCTATCAAAGTAAAAATGAGAAAGAAAATTCATTAAACTTTCCTATTTATTGGTTTTGTAATGGTTTATTCTATTTTGATAATAGCTGAAGAACATAAATCTACGAAAATTTTGGCATGCTGAGGTTTAGCAATTCTGCTATATTTGCATTTAAAACGATCCTGAAGATAAATGAACTTTGTTGAAGAATTACGTTGGCGGGGAATGCTGCATGATATCATGCCCGGTACTGAAGAGCAACTAAATAAAGAAATGACATCCGGTTATATCGGATTTGATCCTACCGCAGATTCTTTGCATGTAGGGCATCTTACTCAGATTATGACCCTGATACATTTTCAACGTGCCGGTCATAAACCTTTCGCACTTGTTGGTGGGGCAACCGGAATGGTGGGTGATCCTTCCGGCAAATCAGCTGAACGTAATCTTCTCTCTGAGGATGTTTTAAATCATAATGTGAAATGCCTTGAGAATCAGTTGAAGAAATTCCTTGATTTTAATACCGGGGCGAATAGTGCTGAAATGGTAAATAACTATGATTGGTTTAAGAATTTTACCTTTCTTGATTTTATTCGCGATGTAGGTAAACATCTGACAGTCAATTATATGATGGCTAAAGACTCTGTAAAAAAGCGCTTGGAGAGTGAAACCGGGATGTCCTTCACTGAGTTTAGTTATCAACTTGTACAAGGCTACGACTTTTATTATTTGTGGAAAGAGAAGAATTGTCAGGTTCAAATGGGTGGTTCAGATCAATGGGGCAATATCGTCACAGGAACCGAATTAATTCGTAGAAAAGCTGCGGGAAATGCCTTTGCAATCACCACTCAATTAATCAAAAAAGCAGACGGAACGAAGTTTGGTAAAACAGAAAGTGGTGCAGTATGGTTAGATCCGGCAAAAACCTCACCCTATAAGTTTTATCAATTCTGGTTGAATACCACAGATACAGATGCCAAAAGCTGGATTAGAATCTTCACTTTGAAAACCAAGACGCAGATTGAAGAATTGGAGCGTGAACATGATCTTGCACCTCATTTAAGAATTCTTCAAAAAGCACTTGCGGAGGAAATTACCATAAGGAGTCATTCTGCAAAAGCTCTTGAAACGGCACTCAAAACTTCCGAATTTTTATTTGGGAATGGATCCTTGGAATTCATAGATGATTTGAGGGATGATGAGCTAATCGATGTTTTTGAGGGTCTGCCTCAATTCGAAATCGCCGCTACTGAATTTTCTTCGGTTGTCAACCTGACTGATCTTTTGGCCGAAAAAACCTCGATATTCCCATCTAAAGGCGAGGCTCGTAAAATGATCAGTGGAGGTGGAGTCTCGGTCAATAAGGAAAAAATGTTAGATTCTACGCAGCTTATTTCTTCTGAAATGCTCATAAGGGGTAAATTTCTGGTTGTACAAAAAGGTAAAAAGAATTATTATTTGATTAGTGTTCATTGATTTTTTCTTGCTCTTTCCTGTCTTCATTACGGAGGTTTTATCAGTAAATTTTGCCAAAGCTTGTCGATCCGAAATTCCAGGAATAGCGATATCAATTTGAAGTAGTGATCAATAGATTTTAACCTCACATCCATATTAATTTATTTTTTCCGCCCTTTGGCAATTATTGTGTCGATATTTAGTTGTATCAGTCGTTTAGTTTTAGTATTATCCGGCTGATTTTCTTTTTTTTTCGATGTTAATCATGGATTTAGTGATTAGGAATTATTTTCCGAACTAAACGATTACATGAACGAATAGTTGAGGATATTCTTAAGTGTACTTCCCAATGGTCATATTTATGAATTTAACATTGATTACCTTGATTTTTTAGCTAAAACTTTCGAATAATTAGTCTGAGTATACGTATCAAAATTGGTACAGGGATGCATCATTGTGAACGATTAGTGCTCTAATTGTTCATAATACGGGTTTGATGCCTATTTTCTAACCGCCAAGGTTGAGCTTGTTCATATTTCAATACGGTCTGAACAGGGTCTTTTGCCTTTTTAGATATTTTTTTTACATTTAAAACAGAATCATTAACTAATTTAAAAATGTGAACAATGTCTAATTCATTTAATCGTCGAATTTTTTTAAAGGCCAGTGCTTTTGCAGGAGCTGCTTCCTTTTGGTCACCCACTTTAAGTGCTGAAACTCTAACTGATGCTAAATCATCTGATATTGGCAAGTCAAAATGGGATCTCGACACGCCGGCTTTGTGCGTTGATCTTGATAAAATGGAAAAGAACATCAAACATATCCATACCCGGTTGCAGGGTACAGGTTCAGGTGTTCGTCCGCATGTTAAAACACATAAATGTCCGGCTATTGCTAAGATGCAGGTGGCGGCAGGTGCCGTAGGAGTCTGTGCAGCAAAGCTGGCAGAGTCGGAAGTGATGCTTGTGAACGGAATTCAGAATGTATTGATGACCGGTGTCAACATCTCAGTATCTAAGATTAATCATGCCATGGCATTAAGAAAGAAGTATAAAGGCTTCATTCAGGCTGTTGACAATATGCAAAATGCGAGAGATCTTCAGGATGCAGCTAAGGCTGCGGGTATTATTGCAGGTATTGTTGTT
>Ga0194130_10002200_pt1 | contig 28789 bp, 30 predicted proteins | sample TA2KigsurfametaG_FD_160084 | JGI IMG/M metagenome (GOLD analysis project Ga0194130, IMG submission 160084) | Freshwater microbial communities from Lake Tanganyika, Tanzania - TA2015050 Kigoma 12 surface | ecosystem: Environmental > Aquatic > Freshwater > Lake | place: Tanzania: Lake Tanganyika...
CTGAAGCCCTCCGTTGAGGCTCCCCTTCTCCTGGTGGAAGGAACCTCGCTGGAGCGATTGCTGGCCGGCCTCCTGGCCCGTGAACTCATCCGACAACCCCTGGCTGAACGCTGGGGTTTCGGCAAGGCCCAACTGGCCGTGCTGCATCACGCCCCGTTCCGCTTGGAGCTGCGCCCCTTGGCCAAGGGACCGTTTCTGGCTTCCATGGAATTGAGCGTGGCGGTGGGGTCCAAGGAGCGGGAGTGGAGGGAGGGTCTGCTGCGCATGAGCCGAACCCTGGAGAAGGAGGGGTTCCGGCTCCACACCACACCCCCTGCCCCACCGGAACCGATGGCGAGCGGAGCGAAAGCAGCCAAGACCCCTCCCTCAGCGGGGGCGCCACTGGAGTCCCAAGAGAAGACGAACGCCAGCGTCGCTGAGCGCAGTCCGGCGCCATCGCGACAAATCCCCTGGCCCACAGCGCTTTGGGCGAGGCCAGACGGCGTTGTGGTCGGCGGTTGGCAACGGCGGACGATGGCCGATGGCAGCCCTCTGATCACCTTCTTTCTGGGACCGAAAGCCACTCAACCGACCCCCCTTCTGTTGTCGGCGCTGCCGCCCGGCGGGGGGATTCGACTGACGGCGCGGCCTCGGGAGCTGGCCTTGCGAGGCCTTTTGCCTCCGGCATTGCCGGAGGTGGTGCGCCGGAGCCGCTGGATCTGGTGGCAGGGGGAGCCATTCCCCGGGTTCGGAGTCGATGCTCCTCTCAGCCAGCTTCAGGGGGGGGTGACGCTGAATCCGTGAGCTTCCGCCGTTCATTGCGGCGCCGTTCGGCGGCCACGGTTTCTTCCATCAATTCCACCGCCTGGGCGAGTTTTTCAAGATTGGTGGCATAGAGCGCCAGATCTTTGTCCACCCGATCGCGCAGCAGGCCCATGGCCTCGGCTGTGTCATGGGCGAACTGCCGCAGGGCCTTGGCATCCAGCGAATCACTGCCTCTGGCCTCCTCCAGGAGGGTGAGCAGTCCGACAGCGGTCAACCGGGAGTAGTGAAAATCCGGGCGACGCACATTGGCCAGGGCGACCTGCAGCAACTCCGGCGCCCCCTCGCCCTGGTGATCGATCCACGCGCGCACCTCGTCCACGGAATGCTGACCGACAGAGGCCAGCGCTTGATCGCGCTGCTGTCGCAGCGCCAACGCCTCAAGCCCGCAAGCCGAACACAGAGCCACGAACAGCGGCTCCCGTTGCGCTTCCGGTCGGTAGCCGCGGGTGCCGCTGTCAAAGACCTGCACCAAGCCGAGGGCAAAGAGAGGATCCGTCCGGAACCCTCGCTGGTGGCTGAGAAGGTGCAGTTCAACGAGCAGCTCGTCGACCAGCCGCCTGTAGAGAGGGCTGATCACATGGGGGAAGGAAGCATGGAAGGCTCTCTTGCTGTCGGCAACAGTGAGAAGGGGGCGCACGCGTCTCACAGGATCAAACCTCAGCGACCTTAGCGACACCCCGACCGGGGGGGATGGTGGGACCCTGGGGTCCTCCTGGCGCGGAGTCCGATGAGTAGGATGGACAGAGTTTCTGGTTGTTTTCCGTGATCCCGATTGTCATCGAGGAATCTGGACGGGGTGAAAGAGCTTTTGACATCTATTCCCGTCTCCTCCGTGAGCGGATCATCTTCCTCGGCGAACCTGTCACTGCCGAATCTGCCAATCGCGTCGTCGCCCAACTTCTCTTTCTTGAAGCTGAAGATCCAGATAAAGACGTTTTCATGTATATTAATTCCCCTGGTGGGTCCGTCTATGATGGCTTGGGTATTTTTGACACCATGCAACACATCAAACCTGATGTGCAAACGGTCTGCGTTGGTTTGGCGGCCAGCATGGGTGCGTTCTTGTTGTGTGCTGGCACTCCAGGCAAGCGCAGCAGTTTGACCCATTCCCGCATCATGATTCATCAACCCTTAGGCGGGGCTCGCGGACAGGCGAGCGACATCCGCATTCAAGCCGATGAAATTCTGTTCCTCAAGCAAAAACTGAACCAGGAGCTGGCGGACCGCACTGGACAACCCCTCACCCGGATCCAGGAAGATACGGATCGGGACTTTTTCATGTCCCCGCTGGAAGCTGTCAACTACGGGCTCATCGACAAGGTGATCGACAAACGCACGGTCAGACCGCTCTGATCGCCCCTGTGCACGCGCTCACGAACTGATCGGCGGCGAGAAAAGCCCTCAAATGATCTGAAAGTTTCAGGTCATTTGAGGGCTTCTTGGTGGTTACCTGCAATTTTCTTTACCGACGAGTGAGGGGGTATTACCCCCCCGCAAGTGAAAAATTTGATCAGCAGGCGACCGGATTAAGGGGATAGACGCGTATCGGTTAGGCCTGCACAGGCGTCAGCCGGTTGCCTGCACAGAGCTCACTGAACAGGGAGCTGAGAAGACGAGGAAGACTGAAGAATTGGTGTGAAACGATCCTTGGCAGGGATGACGGTGAATTCAGAAACAATGGCACGGAATTCATCCCCATCCAGAGTTTCCTTTTCAATCAAGAGATCCACCAGGCGATCCATGCATTCTCGATGTTGATCCACCAAGGTCTTTGTTTCATGGTAACACTTGAACACGATCTCGCGAACGGCAAGGTCAATCTTGGCGGCAACCGCATCGGAGAGATCGCTTCTGGTCATCAGGTCGCGGCCCAGGAAGACCTCTTGGTTTCCAGCCTCCAGGGAGACAGGTCCCAAGTCACTCATGCCAAAGCGTGTCACCATTTGACGCGCCAAAGAGGCGACTTGTTGAATGTCTCCACCGGCCCCGGTGGTGACTTCGGCGTGTCCAAAGACCGCTTCTTCTGCGGCGCGACCGCCGAGAGTGCCCATGATCCTGGCTTTGATCTGGGCGCGGCTGACGAGCATTTGCTCTTCGTCCGGGGCAAACCAGGTCAATCCCTGGGCTTGGCCCCTGGGAATGAGGGTGACTTTCTGAACGGGGTCGTGCTCCGCCACCAGCGTGCCCACGAGAGCGTGGCCGACTTCGTGGTAAGCAATCAGTCTTTTGCTGCGACCGTCGGTGAGAGGTTTTCCCTCCATTCCGGCAATCACCCGATCCACAGCATCGTCGATCTCGCTCAGGGTGATGGCCTCTTTACGGCGACGGGCCGTCAGGATGGCCGCCTCATTAAGAAGATTGGCGAGGTCTGCGCCTGTGAAACCAGGTGTGCGTCGGGCAATGCTCTCCAGGGACACCTCGGGGGCAAGTTTCTTGTTGCGGCAGTGAACGTCAAGAATGGATAGACGGCCTTTGATGTCAGGGGCGTCAACAGACACCTGACGGTCGAAACGACCAGGACGCATCAAGGCGGAGTCGAGAACATCGGGGCGATTGGTTGCCGCGATGATGATGATGCCACTGTTCCCTTCAAATCCATCCATTTCCGTGAGCAACTGATTCAGAGTTTGCTCCCTCTCGTCATTGCCTCCGCCGATTCCAGCTCCACGCTGACGCCCGACCGCATCAATCTCATCAATGAAAATCAAGCAAGGGCTATTCTCCTTGGCGCGTTTGAAGAGATCACGGACGCGGCTGGCGCCAACGCCAACAAACATTTCAACGAATTCTGAACCTGACAGCGAGAAGAACGGAACCCCTGCTTCGCCCGCAATCGCTTTTGCCAAAAGGGTTTTGCCTGTTCCAGGAGGACCAACAAGCAGAACTCCTTTGGGGATGCGGGCACCCACAGACGTGAAGCGTTCAGGGGTTTTGAGGAACGTGACGACTTCTTGGAGATCCTGCTTGGCCTCCTCGACACCAGCCACATCCGCGAACTTCACACCGGTTTCAGCCTCCATGAGAAAACGAGCCTTGGTTTTGCCAAATTGCATGGCTTGTCCAGGACCTCCAGGCATCCCAGAGGAACGTCTGGCAAGAAAAATCAGCGAGCCAATTAAAAGGAGGGGGAAGAGAAGATTGCTAAGAAGTCCAACGAGTGGAGGTGTTGGACGAGGAGGGTGAATATCGAAACTGATGGATTGCGTCTTGAGCTGATTCAGGAGATCGGGAGCGATTCCCGGAAGGTCAACACGAAGACGCTGCACGCGATTGTCAAGGTTTGGATCAACAATTTCAACAACAGCGGTACGTCCAGAGTTGTAAATGTCGACAGAGTTGACTCGTCCAGAATCAACATAATCAAGAAATCTGCCATAACTCATCTTGCCAACGGCTGTGTTGGCTGGTGATTTCAAGGGACTGGTGGCCAAATTGGACCCTCCACCGCTGAGGAGTTGCCAACCGAGGAAACCAGCGACAAGGAGAGGCAGGGCCCAAAGGACAATGAGGCGCCAGCGCTGATTCATCGAAAGGAGAGCTTCTTGAGCAATTGTAAAAGACGACGCGGAAAACCGTGATCGCCAGAGCCCAATGCGGTGGTCGTCAACCGGTGTCAGCTGGCCTGTAACCAGGGGGTGGTGCGCAGCGGAGCGGAGGTGGTGGGAAACAGACCTCCCGCCTCGACCAGGGGAGGCTCGCCGCTGATGTCGGACAAAAGCTGTTGCGCGCTGAACGACTCAACCAGCTCTGGTCCGTACAACCCGTGGGACCAGATTTTGACCTCACTCAGGGCCGGGCACGAGAAGGCAAGAATTTCGAATGGGAAGACCACTCGTTCCAAAAAAAAATATTGGTTGCCACAGCAGCGGAGGATGACCATCCGATCTGAGGAATTGCGATAGGTGCAATCCAGCAACATCCGATCCTCGGTTTCACCGAGAGCATTTTCGGTAAGTGCGCTCACATCCGGACGGTCCAACGAAGAATTAAAGCGAAGCCCCATCGTTATAGCCAGTCCCCCTGGGGTCCCTTTGGTGTGGATGACAACACTTCTCCAGTCTTAAGGTTTTGTCCGTTTTCCTGGGCCGCAACGCGTCAGAGACTGCGAAGAGCCACGATCGGATCCAACGCTGCGGCTCTCCGGGCGGGCACAACACCGAAAAACAAGCCGATCATGCCCGAAAAACCGACAGTCACCAGAACCATCCCCGCGCCGATGGTGGCGGGCAAGGGGGTGAACGTCGCCACCAGGGTGACGGCGCCGACGCCGAGGAGGCCGCCCACTGCCCCACCCGCGCTGGAAAGAATCAACGACTCGACCAAAAATTGCTTGAGGACATCACCGCTGCGGGCACCGATCGCTTTGCGCAGACCGATTTCCTCGGTCCGCTCACTCACCGCCACCAACATGATGTTCATGATGCCTATTCCTCCAACCAACAGCGAGATGGCGCCAATCGCCGCCAGGAGCATGGTCAGGCCTCCGGTGATGGTCTGAACAATCGACAGAGCATCCTTCTGGGATCGAACAACAAAATCATCCTCCCTGAGGATGCGATGCCGCTGGCGCAGAAGATTCGTGATCTGGAAGGAAGCCGCGCCCATACTTTCATCGTTCTTGGCCTCGACGCTGATGAAACTGAGGCTGATGCCATAGGTTGGATCTCGTCCGCTCAAGCGGTTGACCATGGTGCTCAGGGGAAGATAGGCGGCCTCGTCCTGATTACTGCCAAAGACAGCGCCCTTCGGTTCCAGGATGCCAATCACTTCAAAAGATTGATCTCGAATGCGCAATCGCTGGCCGATGGCTTGGGTGGTTGGGAAGAGTTTGTCCCGAAGGTCAGGCCCCAAGACAACAACGTTGCGAGCCGCTTCAATATCATTGTCGCTGATGAAACGTCCCTGGGCGATCTCAAAGCTGCGCACTGGCAGAAACTCGGGCGTCACCCCGGAAATAGTGGCAGAGGCATTGAGGGACCCGGATTGAACCACTTCCAACAGCGAGATTTGTGGCGCCACACGCCGCACGGAAGGAACGTGCTGAGCGATCGCTTCCGCATCTTCAAGGATCAAGGTTTTGGGAGAATCCAACCCCTGGCGACGGGTGTCGTTGCGACCGGGAACAATGAACAAAACGTTGGGTCCCAGGGACGAGAGCTGTTGGTCAGCAAGTCGCTGAGCGCCTCGCCCCAGACCGACGAGGGTGATGACCGAAGCGTTGCCGATGACGATGCCCAGCATCGTGAGCAAGCTGCGGAGGCGGTTGCTCTTGAGGGTGGCCACAGCCATGGCGGCGGTTTCCCGAAAAGGGACAGTGGATCTGGCCATGGATGCCCCGGAGAGAATGCCGTTGGCGTTATAGCGGATTTGCGGTCATGTGCAGTTTGTGACTGCGGGTGCCCCGATGCACCACGCCCTGATGGATTTCCAGGGTGACAATTTCTCCCTGCCGCAGATCATGGGTGGCGTTGGCCACACCGACGATCACAGGGATGCCCAGACGCTCCGCGATGACAGCGGCATGGCTGTGACGACCTTCCATTTCCGCGATGATGCCGCGGGCCTTGCGGATGGCTTCCAGGTAGGCGGCGGTGGTTTCGCGTACGACGAGGATCTCACCATTTTCCACCCGGGCGGCCTCCTCCGGGGTTTGGGCCAGACGCACCTTGCCGCTGACAGAGCCGCTGCCGATTCCCACCCCGCGACCGAGAACGGCGGAGACAATGCCGACCTTCACCAGGTCTGTGGACCCGCTGACCCCCTCCAGAGTGCCGGCGGTTTGCACCACCAGATCCCCCTCTTTGAGCAACCCTTTCTGCTGGGCCACGCCCATGGCCAGGCTGAAGGTGCTCTCTGTGGAGGCCTGCTGGGCGATCAGCAAGGGGTTGACCCCCCAGACCAGCTGCAATTGACGGGCGACCGCCACCTCACTGGTGATCGCGAGAATCGGGGTGCTGGGACGAAATTTGCTCACGTTGCGGGCCGTGGAGCCCGACTGCGTCAACGGAAGGATGGCGGCGGCATTGAGTTGGCGCGCGATGCTGCTGACGGCCTGGCTGATGGCATTGGGGATGGTGGTGGCCATCTGGCCATCGAGAATCCGTTGCGGGTAATCCCGCTCGATCCTGCGGGCGATGCGCGCCATGGTGGCAACCGCTTCCACCGGGTAGTCACCAACAGCCGTTTCGTTGGACAACATCACCGCGTCCGTGCCATCGAGAATGGCATTGGCCACATCGCTGACCTCCGCGCGGGTGGGGCGGGGACAAGAGGCCATGGAATCCAACATCTGGGTGGCCGTGATGATGGGAATACCGAGGCTGTTGGCCTTGCGAATGAGATCTTTTTGCAACAGGGGAACCTCCTCGGCAGGCATCTCAACCCCCAGATCCCCCCTGGCGACCATCACGCCATCGCAAAGGGGCAGGATGGCATCGATGGCTTCAATGGCTTCAAACTTTTCGATCTTGGCCACCACCGGAGTGGAAGCACCCTGACCACGAATGAGTTCGCGAATCTCCAGAATATCGGAAGGGTTGCGAACGAAGCTCAGCGCAATCCAATCCACTCCCTGCTGCAATCCAAAGGCCAAGTCTTTTCTGTCCTTGGATGTGAGGGCGCGAATTGAAAGCTGCACATCTGGAAAGTTAACGCCCTTGTTATTGGAGAGCACCCCGCCAACGGTGACGCGACACTGCAACTTCTGTTCTTCGAGATTGACGTGCTCCACATGCATTTCCACACGACCGTCATCAAGAAGAATGCGGCTGCCTGTGGGAACCTCCTCCACGAGGCGGTCGTACGTGACCGTCGCGATCTCCTGGGTGCAGGGAACATCCCTGGAGGTGAGCTCGAAGCTGTCACCCATGGCCAGGGTGATCGGACCCATCTCAAAGCGGCCAAGGCGAATCTTCGGCCCTTGCAGATCTTGAAGGATGCCGATGTGAACGCCCATTTCATGGGCGACCTGGCGGATGGTGGCGATGCGGTGAGCATGCTCTCCGTGGTCGCCGTGGGAGAAGTTCAGGCGAAAGGTGGTCGCTCCAGCCTGGATGAGGGCACGGAGTCTCTCGGGCGATTCCGTGGCGGGGCCGATCGTGGCCACGATCTTGGTGCGTCGCATGGAGAGCCCGGTCAGGCGGTTAAGCCGGAAACTACCATCCACCCTTCCCCGCACGGGCTCGTCGTGGACCTCAAGGCCTACCAGGCAGCGGCCGCCAGCACGGCGCGATACCCGGACGCGGGGTCCAATCCCATCTATCCTACACTGGGTCTCTGTGGAGAGGCGGGAGAGGTGGCGGAGAAGGTGAAGAAGGTGCTGCGCGATCAGGGGGGGCACTTCGGTGCCGAGAACCGCGCGGCGCTCGCCCTGGAGCTGGGGGATGTGTTGTGGTACCTGGCACGACTCGCCAGTGAGCTCGATCTTGATCTGGAAGCGATCGCGGAGGCCAACCTGGCCAAGCTCGCCAGTCGCGCGGAGCGTAACGTGATCGCAGGGAGTGGAGACCAGCGTTGAGAACGGGATGGCGGGGATGGGTCGGGACGGTCGTGGCCGCGATCACTCTGCTCATCAGCCTGGTGGCAGCGCCTGAGGCCAGCTGGGCGGCGGAACTTCGGGTGGACGACGTCCAGCTGAGTCCCTGTCCCCTCGCGGACGCCGGTCGGCAGCCTGAGGGGCGGACAGTGGCCTCCTGCTGGGCCTTGCGGGGTGAGGTGGTGAATGCCACGGGACGCCCCGTGGTCGATGCGGATCTCTTCGCCGTGATCCTGGACAGCAGCGGCGAGCCTGTGCTGCCCAACCGCGCGCGAGTGGGCAGCCTGGGGGATGTTCCACCGGGACGCTCACCTTTTGCGGTGCGCCTGGCCGTGCCCGCCGGAACCCCTGGCCCCTTTCGGGTGGGCCAGGTGAAAGCGCGAGGCTTTCACGCCCCCGTGCGCACGCGGGCTGGCGAGGACGATGAGCGTTTGCCTTTGGAGCGTGACATGGCGTCGTGAACCATCGGGCCGTGAGCCATGGCGTCGTGAACCACGGCATCAGGCGGCTCAAAGGCCAGAGGCGGAGGCCAGCAAGACCACGCTTTGCTGCAGCAAACCCTGCAGGATCGAGAGGGAGAAGAAGGCCACGATGGCCGACAGGTCAATTCCGCCGATGGGAGGGATCAGGCCGCGGAACACGGTGAGGAAGGGGTCACTGATCGCACTGATGGCCGCCAGGGCGGGATTGCTCCAGTCGAGATTGGGAAACCAGCTGAGGAGAACCCGCACGAAAAGTACCAGAGAGTAAATCTGGAGGGTTTTCACAAGTACTGCAACGATCAACGCCAGTGCGGCCATGGAGGGTGCGAAACACAAACCTCATTCTATGTAGTCCGTGGCGGCGGCGTCCGGTTCTTCGGACACGGGAGCCTGCGGCGAGGGCCCGCCCTGCTGGTCGAGGGCAAAAGTGCGATGAAACTTTTCACTCAGGGTGAGCCAGTAGGAACGACCATCGCTTTGGCGTTTGCGTTCAATAAAATTCTGAGCCAGCAATTCTTTGATGTGATCATAAGCGCCAGAGCCGCGTAAGTCGACCAGCTCAGATTGCAGAATTCGTTTTTTCAAGGCAATGGTTGCCAGGGTTCTCAAGGCGGCGGTGGACAGATCCACGGGCAGCAGGACCTGCACCAGATCACTGAGGCCCTGCCGTAATTGCAGGCTGTAAGTCTGGCCGTCCTGGAAGATTTCAAGAGCGGTATCGCGGTGCGCGTAATCGGTCATCAGGCTGATCAGGGCCAGCTCCACAGCATCCCGGTCCATGCCGGTGAGCGAGGCCAACTCGCCGAGGCTCATCGGCCGTCCTTTCAGATAAAGGATGGCCTCCAGGCGGGCCGCCTCCGAAAGACCGGTGAGCACTTCCACCACGGCCAGTTCGGTGGCGGTGGTCTTGGGCTCTCGCTCGAGCGTCGTCGCCCCGGGATCAGGTGCGGAATCTGGAATGGAAAGGGCGTCAGGTTCGCTCGGATCGGCTGAGATCTCCGCATTGGCGGCAGCCCTGGAAGCAGACTGATCAAAAGGGGGATCAGTGGCGGACATGGCCGATCAAAACGCGGAACTGAGAGAAGAAATCACACTCTACCGTTGGGGCTTGCTTATCCAAGCGGCTGCGCTCCGCCGGTGATCAAACAGGCAGTGCCTCGACAGTCTCCAGGGAGGTGGCTGCGCTCGCGCCAAGAAACAATCGGTAGGCAGGGTTGTCCGTTTCCTGCCAATAGCGATACGGGAGTGAGGACAGGAAATCCTCCCATTCCGCCAATTCGTTCTCCGGCACCTGAACGCCGACGACGATGCGCCCCACGTCAGCGCCATGGTTGCGATAGTGAAAGATGCTGATGTTCCAATTCGGGTGCAAGGCACTCACAAAGGCCATCAAGGCACCCGGTCGCTCCGGAAACTCAAAACGGTAGAGCAGCTCCCTGCCCTGCTGGCAGGCCGGTGCGGCGCTGGCGGGAAGGCGTCCCCCCACCATGTGGCAGAGATGCAACTTGGCCAGTTCGTTTTTGCTGAGATCGAGGCAGGGAAAACCCGCGCTTTCCAGCCGACAGATCAGGGCTTCGGTATCGCTGTGATCGCGGATCTGGACGCCGACAAAAATGTGAGCCAACCGTGGATCGGCCAACCGATAGCTGAACTCCGTCAGGCTGTGTTGACCGAGGAGGGCGCAGAACCGCCGCAGACTGCCCGGATGTTCGGGAATTTCCACGGCCAGAAGCGCCTCGCGCTCTTCCCCCAGCTCAGCCCGCTCCGCCACGAAAGCCAGTCGCCCGAAATTCATGTTGGCGCCGCAAGCCACGGCGACCAGGTCCCGATCCCTCAGGGCGCGCGCCTCCACGTCCGCCTTCAGGCCAGCGATGGCCAGGGCGCCGGCGGGCTCCAGAATCGATCGGGTGTCCTCAAAAACGTCCTTGATGGCCGCGCAGATGGCATCCGTGTCGACGGTGACCATCCGATCGACGTAGCGTTGCGCCAGGGCGAAGGTGTGGACACCCACCTCCTTCACCGCCACGCCGTCAGCGAACAGCCCCACCGTGTCCAGGCGCACGCGCTCTCCCTTGGCGAGGGATCGGCTCATGGCATCCGCGTCCACCGGCTCGACGCCGATCACTTCCACGCCGGGCCACAGACTTTTGACGTAGGCCGCGATGCCGGCGATCAACCCGCCACCGCCAACGGCGACATAGATCCCATCCGGAGGCGTGGAGAGCTGGCGAAGGATCTCCATGGCGATGGTCCCCTGGCCGGCGATCACCTCCGGATCGTCGAAGGGGTGGATGAACGTGAGGCCGCGCTCCTGTTCCAGTTGACGCGCCCGGGAGCAGGCCTCGTCGTAGGTGTCCCCGTGCAACACCACCTCGGCCCCGCGGGAGGCCACCGAGCGCACCTTCACGTCCGGGGTGGTGACCGGCATCACAATCACGGCCCGACACCCGAGCTTTTCTGCGGCGAGGGCTACACCTTGCGCATGGTTTCCCGCGCTGGCGGCAATCACGCCCCGCTCCAGATCCGCGGCCGACAGGGACACCATCCTGTTGTAGGCCCCGCGCAGCTTGAAACTGAACACGGGTTGCAGGTCCTCCCGTTTGAGGAACACCCGGTTGCCCAGGCGCCGGGTCAGGTTCGGCGCCCGATCCAGGGGCGACTCGATCGCCACGTCGTACACCCGCGCCCGGAGGATGCGCTGCAGGTAGGGGCTGGGCTCGGGACCTTCCCCCGAGGACGTCGTCTGCTGGATCATGGGTCAAGTGTGGCAAGTTGTGGAGCCACGCACCAGAGAGGGCTCCTCGGGAGGCAAAACCGTCGCCAAGGTGGCCGTCCCGAGAGGCGAAAGTCTTAGATTGTGCGCCCGACCGTGAGCTTGAGGATGCATCTGAGCGAGCTGACCCATCCCAATCAGTTGCACGGTCTGAGCACAGCGGAACTCGAGGCCATCGCCCGCCAGATTCGGGAACGCCACCTGGAGGTGGTGTCCACCTCGGGAGGCCACCTGGGACCGGGCCTGGGCGTCGTCGAACTCACCCTGGCCCTGTACCAAACGCTGGATCTCGACAAGGATCGTGTGGTCTGGGATGTCGGCCACCAGGCCTATCCCCACAAGATGGTGACCGGCCGCTTCCGCGACTTTCCCACGCTGCGGCAGAAGAACGGGGTGGCGGGATACCTCAAGCGCTGTGAGAGCCGTTTCGACCATTTCGGCGCGGGCCACGCCTCCACGAGCATCTCGGCCGCCCTGGGAATGGCTCTGGCCCGGGATCGCTGCGGGGAAACGTTTAAATGTGTGGCCGTGATCGGCGATGGCGCGTTGACCGGGGGCATGGCCCTTGAGGCGATCAATCACGCCGGCCACCTGCCGAGGACGCGGCTGCTGGTGGTGTTGAACGACAACGACATGTCCATCTCGCCCCCCGTCGGCGCCCTCTCCACCCATCTGAACCGGATGCGGCTGAGCAAGCCTGTGCAGTTTTTATCCGACAACGCCGAGGAGGCGATTCGCCATCTGCCCTTTCTGCACGGCGAGCTGCCGCCAGAGCTGAAGAATCTGAAAGAAAGCATGCGCCGTCTGGCTGTTCCCAAGGTGGGCGCTGTGTTCGAGGAGCTCGGGTTCACTTACATGGGTCCCGTGGATGGCCACGACATCGCCTCCATGGTGCGGACCTTCCAGGATGCGCACCGCTGTGAGGGGCCGGTGCTTGTGCATGTGGCCACCACGAAGGGCAAGGGCTATCCCTACGCCGAGGCCGATCAGGTGGGCTATCACGCCCAATCCGCCTTCGACCTGCGCACCGGCAAGGCCTTCCCTTCCAGCAAGCCGAAGCCGCCGAGCTACAGCAAAGTGTTCGGGCAGACGCTGGTGAAAGTCTGTGAACAGAACCCCAAAGTGGTGGGGATCACGGCGGCGATGGCCACTGGCACGGGTCTGGATCTCTTGGAGAAGGCCTTGCCCGACCAGTATTTCGATGTGGGCATCGCCGAGCAGCACGCGGTGACCATGGCGGCCGGCATGGCCTGTGAGGGGCTGCGACCGGTGGTGGCGATCTACAGCACCTTTCTGCAGCGGGCCTACGACCAGTTGATTCACGACGTGGGCATTCAGAAGTTGCCGGTCACGTTTGTCCTCGACCGGGCTGGAATCGTGGGCGCGGATGGGCCCACCCATCAGGGCCAGTACGACATCAGCTACCTGCGGGCCGTGCCCAATTTCACGGTGATGGCGCCAAAAGATGAGGCCGAGCTGCAGCGCATGCTGGTGACCGCCCTGGCCCATGACGGTCCCTGCGCGATTCGTTTTCCGCGGGGCGAAGGGGAAGGTGTTCCTTTGATGGAGGAGGGCTGGCAACCGTTGCAAATCGGCTTGGCCGAGCAGCTCACCGACGGCGACGATCTGTTGATCGTGGCTTATGGCTCCATGGTCGCGCCGGCCATGGCGACCGCGGGGTTGCTGCAGGAGCAAGGAGTGCGCGCCACCGTGGTCAATGCCCGCTTCCTGCGTCCGCTGGATGAGAGTCTGCTCTTGCCCCTCGCCCGTCGGATCACGCGGGTGGTGACCATGGAGGAGGGCGCGCTGGCCGGTGGTTTTGGCGGCGCGGTGGTGGAAGCCCTGAGCGACAACGGCATCCAGGCCAAAGTGTTGCGCATCGGCATTCCCGACGTGCTGGTCGATCACGCCACACCGGAGCAAAGCAAGGAGTCCTTGGGGCTGACCCCACCCCAGATGGCCCAGCGGATCCTCAGCCATTTCGCCGATCCGCTGGCCACCCTGTCGGGTGATGCGCGGCAGACCTCTCCCCAGCCCGTCTTGCGCTGATCTGGCCCCAGACGGCGCCGATGCCTCGGCCCGTCGGCTTGATGCGACATTGGGCCCATGAACACCTGAACAAACGAGGGGAGTCTTGGCGGCTTGCGCCTGCCAAGGCTCCCCTTCGCCCAACCCAACAACGAGAGATTCAGAGCACGCCGCGGGCGGCCAGACCTTGAATGGCCCCCATGCCCAGGATGTGACCCAAGCTGATCGTGCCCAGCATCGCTCCATGGCTCAAACCGCCAAAGAGGGCGGAGCTGGGGAGTTGCAGGCCGACGTTGGGTTGCTTGATCGTCGCTTTGCCTATGGCGATGGCGATGACATTCGCCACGATCATCACCAAGCCAACTTTCGGAGACCAGGACACGGTGGCAGGGGCCAACGCCAGAACGGGAAGCAGCATGACGCCAAAGCAACAGCCCCATCTTCCAAGTTCAACGGCTTGACAGGCCCACGCCTTAAGACTTGTTCATGTCTTCCCCGTTGGCTCGTTCTCCCCGTCGCGAAGCTTCTCTCGATTGGCTGACGGAGGCCTGAGGACAGCGTCCCTCAGCAGGCTGACCTCACCCGAGCGTTTCAAGCGGCTGATGGCCAGATCAATGCGCAGAGCTGTGGTCGGGTCCAGGTTCGGAGAAAAGGCGAATCCCTGGGATTCCGGCCGCACAGCCCGCAGCACCAGGCTGGGAACAACCGCGCCGCCGGAGTGATGCGCCAGGGCGTAGCTCAGCTGCAACTCATCCGCCAGCACGGCATCGGCCTTGCCCCAGGCCAACAGGGAAATGGCGACGCTGACCCGCGACAGGGGCACCACTTGAACCGGCGCTTCCCCGGACGATCTGTTGAGCTCCTCCACCAAAGCCGCGCTGACGCTGCCAGGCCGGACCGCCACCCGCCGCCCGCGCAGATCCTGCAGGCTTCGCAGACCACCCGCGCTCCGTTGCCGTGTCTCCTCCACCACATGCACCGTGAGGAAACCCACCAGCAGGGAGGCGGCCACAATGCGCACGAGGTAAGCGAGCAGCACGAGTCCGTGCCCGCGCGTGGTGGTGACGATGGTGTTGCTGCCAGGACCCGTGGCCAGGATCTGGAAGATCCGGGCAAAGCTGCGCATCGTCCCCAGCGACCGGGTGTCAGACGACTGACCATGGTTCTCCACCCGCCAGGTGAGCAGGCTGAGGAGGCCGATGAGCACGAGGAAACCGCCGAGCAACAGCGGGAGGGTGGGCCCCAGCAGGCTGCCCAGGAAGGCCTTGCCCAGATCAAAGCGACTTTGGAGCGCCATCACCGCCAGCCCATCCTCCTGAAAAGGCAGGGAGAAGGTGAGGGTCCGCAGGCGCTCGGGGGAGAGATTCACGCAGCCCACGGCCAGGTCCACCTCGCCGCGACGGGTGGCCGCCAGCAGAGCGCGCAGGTCGGGCCACTCCCGCAGGGTGAAGGGAAGGCGCTCCTCCGTGGCCACCCGGGTCCAAAGGTCGACCGCCAGCCCCTTCCACACGCCGTCCTGGCGGAAAGTGCAGGGTTGGGCACCATCCACCACGCCCACCCGCAGCACGGGCGGAGGGGGCAGACTTCGGGCGGGGAGGGCACCAGCGAAGAGCAGGGGCCCGCTCAAGGCCAGCAGGGCCACAGACCACCGCCTTCCGACAGCAGAGGGGTCACCGCCGAGCCGCTCAGCCATCGTCGTGGCGGGAGAGGAAGCCCAGGACAACGAGCAGGTTGCTGAGGGTGAGAAACGCCTCCGCGCCGCCATGGAGCCCATCAACATTGGCCAGCAGTTCGCCGTAGCGACGCTGGGCGACGATCGAAGCGACAATGGTGACGGCGACAAACAGCAGGGTGAGCTGAAAGCCCAGCAACGCCAGTCTGGGAAAAGCCCTCACCCTGGAGGCCCAAAAGAGAAAGGCCAGATAAGGGATCAGGGAGAGGACGAAGAACGGGCCGGGATTCACCGCGGCCAAGCCGGCGAGCGGAGCCGTGACCGTCAGGAGAGGCGTCATGGCTTGGGTTCAAGGGAAGCGAGGCCATCGGCCCGACGCTGGTGTCGCAGCAGCCCCCAAGCGGCGACAGCCAAGCAGACATTGCCCAGGAACGTGCAGGCCGCCTGAAGCACCACCAGCCCCTGGAGAGCGGGGGGATTGTCAAAGAGATGCCAGGTGCAGGCCGCCATGGCGCTCACAAGGGCGGGGATCATGGCCAGGGCAAGCCAGCGCCAGCCGCCTTCCCGTCGTCGCTGTCCGTAGGACTGAACCGCGATGATGGCCAACAGCCATTCGACCACCGACGTGATGTGAATCCACCAGGTGCCGAGGGAGAGGGCGTGCATGCGCTGGTGTCGATCTCCTGCTGAATCGAATTTTCAAGCTAGCCCCCCTTAAGGTCGAGCCCAGAGGGTTTGAAGGGCATGGCGGGGAAGAGGACACCAAAACGACCCTTGCTCTGTGGCTACTACGGCGAACACAACCTCGGCGATGATGCCCTGCTGGAGGTGCTTCTCTCCCGGTTGCCCGCAGGGTGCAAGCCCGTCGTCACCGCGCGGGATGAGCGTTGGGTGAGCGAGCGCTTCGGGGTGGAGACCTGTGATCGACGGCGACTGGGAGTGGTGATGCGTCGCTTGGTCACCCTGGATGTCCTCGTGCTGGGTGGCGGCAGCTTGTTGCAAGACGCCACAAGCTTGAACAGCCTTGTGTACTACTGCCTGCTGATTCTCACGGCGCGGTTGTTGGGCAAGCGCGTGCTGTTGTGGGGTCAGGGCCTGGGCCCCTTGCGCCGGCCGGTGAGCCGGTGGCTGGTGCGTGGGGTGTTGCCCCTGGCCACGGCGATCAGCTGGCGTGACCACGCCTCAGGTCAGTTGGCGGAACGGCTCGGACAGCCCCCTCATCCGGTGGGCAGCGATCCGGTCTGGGCTTATCCCAGGCGCTCCTGGCAGGGGGTCGCGGGACCGATCGTGCTCTGCTGGCGACCGGTGAAGGCGTTGGGAGACGAAGGTTGGAGGGCCTACCTGGAAGCCCTGGAGCTCCTGACCGCCGCCAACGAAAGGGATCTCGTGTGGTTGCCCTTTCATCGGGAGCAAGACCGGGGACTGTTCCCTGTTCTGCGCCAGCGCGGCCTGCTCTCCGCCTCCCTGGCGCATCGCTGTCGGGAGCTGGAGGTGACGGAGCCCGATGGGGCCATGGAGCACTTCGCGCGAGCCGGCCTGGTGGTGGCGATGCGCCTCCACGGGCTGATCCTGGCGGCCCTGGCCGGAAGCCCGGTGGCGGCCCTCAGCTACGACCCGAAGGTGGCGGCTGCCGCCCAGAGCCTGGGATGTCCGCTGCACGACCTGGCGACCCCACCCCCCGGCGATCTGGCCGCGCAGTGGCAGCGGGTGCTGGATCAGCCTCCGGCTGACCAGACCATCGCCACCGTGCATGCGGAAACAGCGGCCCATGACCAGCTGCTGCGGCAGGTTCTGAGCCCAGGCTGAGGTGGGTCGGCCCCCAGGGCTGGCTCAGGACTCCCGGGCCTCGCGCAGGGCAGCGATCACCTCCTGGCTGTGACCGAGGGGGCGAACGCCGAGCCAGCGGGCCCGCACGACGCCGTTGGGGTCAACCAGAAAGGTGTGTCGCAAGGCGGAGGGAGCGAGCCAGGAGCCGTAGCGGCGGATCATCTCTCCCTGGGGATCGGACAGCAGGGGATAGGCCAGGCCTTCTGAGCCACAAAAGGACCCATGGCTGTCCAAAGTGTCGGTGCTGACACCCACCACCTCAGCGTCCAATTGGTGAAAGGTCGCCAGATCGTTCTGGAAGCCCCGGGCTTCGATCGTGCATCCGGGGGTGAAATCCTTGGGATAGAAGTACAACACCAACCAACGACCCTGAAAATCGGCCAAGGAAAGCGTCACAGATTCGGGAGCCGCTGAGGGTGACGCCGCTGGCGCAACCCCCGGCAAACTGAATTCCGGGGCTGGCGCTCCAACGGCGGGAGCGATGCCCCCCAGGGCACCGACGGGGCGTGCCGTCCATAGAGCCTCCGTCAGCAGCCAACCGGTGAACATGACGGGGGGGAGGCCCCGCAAAACGATGCGACGTTTCATCCTGGGTCCAACGGCGTCGGAAAAGCGTTCGGCCTGACATCCGTTCAGGACCCAGGCGCCCCATGGTGCCTCCCGCCGACGCCTTCGGCCTTTGGCGGCGGTGGCGACAGGAGGAACACGCGGGTGTTCAGAGGCGGGCCAGGTTGATGCCGAGCTCTTTGGCGTAGGCGCCGAGACCACGCTTCTGAATGGTTTTGAGGGTGCGGGTCGAGACGCGCAGGGTGATGAAGCGCTGGCCTTCCGCCCACCAGAGGCGTCGCTTCTGAAGATTGACCTGCTGGAGCTTTTTGGTGCGGACGTGGGAATGGCTGACGGCCATGCCGTTATTGGCCCGCTGGCCGCTGAGCTCACAGACGCGAGACATGATGTTTAGCCGATTCAATGCTGGAGAAACCTTATCAAATCACCGTTCCACGCTGGATCAGGCCGGGGGAGGCGGTCGCCGCCGCTGGCCTCGAAGGCCAGGGTGTGCTCCGGGTCCCAGTCCACCCGCAGCGTGTCTGGCGGGGCGCTGGACGCAGGCCAGAGCAGGCGGAGCAGACCCGCGGCGGTGTCCAGCCAGAGCACCTGCTGAGGCCCGTTCCATTCCGCGCGCACAACGCGGGCCGGGAGTCCGCCGCCGCTAACGACGCGCAGGTGCTCGGGGCGAACGGCGAGTTGGCGGCCCTCAAGAGGGGGGAAGAGGTTGATCGCCGGCCGTCCGAGGAAGGAGGCCACGAAGCGATTGGCGGGGTTGTGGTGCAGCTCCCGGGGGTCTCCCACCTGCTGCAGGCGCCCTTGATCGAGCACGGCGATGCGATCGGCGAGCCCCATGGCCTCCTGTTGATCGTGGGTGACGTACAGGACGGGATGGCCGGCACCGCTCAGGAGGGCGCGGAGTTCGGGCCGGAGCTCCTCCCGCAGCTGGGCATCAAGGTTGCTCATCGGCTCATCGAGAAGCATGATCCGAGGCTGGCGAAGCAGGGCGCGGCCCAGGGCGACCCGTTGACGTTGGCCGCCGGAGAGTTGGGCGGGTCGACGCGGGCGCAGGTCCTGGAGCCGTAGCAGCGAAAGGACCCGACTCAGACGCTCCTCCCGCTCCGCGGCCGGCACCCCGCGGATTTTCAATCCAAGGGTGAGATTGTCAGCGACGCTGAGGTGCGGGTAAAGGGCATAGCTCTGAAACACCATCCCCACCCGACGCAGGGCGGGATCGACACCACTGATGTCCTCGCCGTCGAGGAGAACCCGACCGGCGGAGAGGGGATCAAGGCCGGCAACGACCCGGAGGGTGGTGGTTTTGCCGCAGCCGCTGGGGCCGAGCAAGGCGACGCACTCGCCCTCCGCCACCCGCAGCTCGAGGTTCTCCAGGAGAGGGCGCCCCCCCGCCTGGCGGCAGACGCCATCAAGGTGGAGGCCTTTCATCCCTTGACGGCTCCCTGGGTGAGGCCACTGATGATCCAGCGTTGGAACAGGAGCACGAGGAGCAGAAGCGGCAGGCTCCCGAGCACGGTGGCGGCCGCGAAGGGACCGTAAGGAATGGTGAACACGGAGGAGGAGGCGATGCGGCCCATGGCCGCGGGAAGGGTGAGGCGATCGGACCGGGACAGCCAGGTGAGAGCGATCGGGTATTCATTCCAACTGGCGAGAAAAACCAGCAGGCCAGTGCTGGCCACCGCAGGAGCGAGCAGGGGTGCCACGATGCGGCGCAGGCGTTGGAGAGCGTTGAGCCCGTCGAGGCGAGCGGCATCCTCGAGTTCGCTCGGCAGGTCGGCGATGGCGGCTCGCAGCAAAAGGATCGCCAGGGGGAGCGACAGGGCGGTGTAGGGGAGAGCCAGGGCCAGCAGGTGATTCGCCAGGCCGAACCAGCGCGCCAGCTGCAGCAGAGACAGGAACAGCAGCACGGTGGGGAAGAGCGCGGCACCCACCAGCCCGGCGCTGATCCACGCTCGCGGGCGCCCGTGAAGATGGTGGAGCCCGTAGGCGCAGGGCAGGGCCAGCAGCAGGGTGAGAGCTGTGGTGACACCTCCGAGGAGGGCCGAATTCAGCAGCACCCGCGCCAGGGAGGGATCACCCGCCAGCACCAGGCGGTAGTTGGCCAGGGTCCAGGGGGAGCCCCCGGCGGGGACACCCCCCCCCACAAGCACCTCGCCGAGGAGGAACGAGGTGCGCAGCTGCCAGAGCAAGGGGCCCAGGCTCCAGGCCAGCAGAAGGGCACGCATCATCGCTGGACCCCGCGCCAACGGCCTCGCCCGAGCCAGAGCACGGACAGCAGAAGAATCATCGCGAAGGAGGCGAGCATCACTGTGGCGCTGTAGCCGAAATCGAGAAAGCGCATCGCCTGCAGGTAGGCGTACAGCGCCAGGGTTTCGGTGCTGCCCGCCGGACCTCCGCCGGTGAGAAGCTGCACCAGGTCGAACACGCCCATGGCCTGGGCCAGGCGAAACAGCACCGCCAGCCCGACAAAGGGGGCGAGCAGCGGCCATCGCAGACGCCAAAGCAGGGTCCAGGGTCCAGCCCCCTCAAGCCGGAGGGCCTCCTCCAGATCCCGGGGGATGGCCTGCAAGCCAGCCAGAAGAAGGATCGCCACGAACGGCGTGGTCTTCCACACATCCGCCAGCACGGTGGCGAGCCAGGTGATGGCTGGCGCGGCCAGAAAGGGTTGGGGTTGGCCGCCAAGGGACTGGATCAGGCGGTTGATGGGGCCATGGGGGTCGTTGAGGATCCAGCGCCAGCCCAGGGCCATCACCGGTCCGGGCAGAGCCCAGGGGAGGAGGACCAGGGCCCGCGACAGGCCGCGCCAGCGGGAGGGCTGATGGAGCAGCAGCGCCATGGCGAGGCCCAGAGCCAGTTCGAGGGCCACGGACACCCCGGCGAAGCGCAGGGTCTGAAAAGCGTCCTGCCAGAAGCGCGGATCCTGGGCCAGGCGGGGCCAGTTGGCGCCGCCGTTGGGCAGCGCCCGCAGGCCGGTGAGCAGGGAGCTGGCATGGACGCTCAGCCAGCCGTAATGCAGCCAGGGCCAGAGGAAGATCAGCCCCAGCAGCGCCAGCGCCGGCGCCAGCAGCAAGAGGGTGGTGATGGGGGCCATCAGGGGGAGGCGAGGGCGCCCATGGCGCGAAGGATCTGGTCACTTTGGCCCTGGGCGCGACCAAGGGCGATGGCGGGCGCCTCGCTCGAGGTGAGCAGCCCGTTGATCTGGCGCTGCAGCACGTCGCTGATCTGGGCATACAGCGGCGTGAGCGGACGCACCAGCGGCGTGTCGAGGGCTTGGCGCTGCACGGCGAGGAGCGGATGGCGGGTGAGGAGCGCGGGGTCGACATAGAGGGCGCGCCAGGTGGGGGCATAGCCCTGGCTGAGCAGCAGCTCCCGCTGCACCGCCGGTCCTGTGAACCAGCGGATCACCTCCGCCGCCGCCCGAGGATGGGGGCTGCCCGCCAAGAGCGAAAAGCCCCAGGTGCCGAGGGTGCCTCCGCCGCGAAAGCCTGGCGCTCCGGGCAGGGGGGTGACAGCCACCTTGCCGCGCACCGGGCAGCCATCCTGATTCAGCAAGGCCCAGGCATAGGGCCAGTTGCGCAGGAACGCCGACTCGCCGGCGCTGAAGAGCTGAAGCGCGTCATTTTCGGCAAAGTTCGCCACGCCGCGAGGGCTGACACCGCCACGGACCAGCTCGGTGAGCCAGGTGACGGCCTTCAGGGCGGCTGGATCTCCCAACACCGTGCGGCCGGTTTCGGGATCCCACCAGCGGCCGCCAAAGGCATGCAACGCCTCCAGCACCACGCAGCTCAAGCCTTCATACTGGCGCCCCTGCCACACGTGGCCCCACCGCACCCGCCCCCGCCGCTGCAGGTCCCGGGCCATGCCCACCAGCTCGTCCAGATCGCCGGGTGGCCGTGGCAGCAGGTCCGTGCGCCAGTACAGGAGAGCGGTGTCGCCGGACAGGGGGAGGCGCCAGAGATGACCGCCGAAGCCATTGCCGAGTCGCGCGGTCGGCACCATTCCCGCCAGGGCGTCGTCGCCGAGCAGGGGTTCAAGGGGTTCCAACCAGCCAGCGGCGGCGTAGCGGGCCGTCCAGCTGACGTCCATCAACAACAGATCGAAGGGGGTCTCCCCGAGGAGGAGGCTGCTGCTGGCCAGATCGGAGAGGGCTTCGGTGTCGAGGGGGCCCCGGCTGACGGCGATCCGCCAGGGAGCGGATCCGGCATTGAAGCGACGGACGGCGTCGGCGGTGGCGTCCGCGAAGGGAGCGGGCATGAGCACCCGCACGGTGGGCCGACCGTTGGCGGAGGAAGGGGGTGGGGGGGAGGAGGCGCGGGCTCTCTGGGCCAGCAGCAGTCCGGCGGAGGGAACGGCGCCGAAGAGGAGTCGCAGGGCGCGCCGACGGGTGGTGGGAGGAACCATCGCGGCGCGAAGGTGAGTCTGCCAGTGTTCTAGGGGGTCGCGCTGGCTGGCCAGGTCATCGCCGCCAGACCCTCCGCGTGAGGTGGCGCGTCTCCGCCAACAACCCGTAGTGAAAAATCACGCCGCCTCCCAGGGCCAGGCGCTGGTTGTCCATCAACATCTTGACGAGCTGTTTCTCAGACACGGGGCGTTGATTCCAGATCAGGGAGAGGCCCGGGGCCACCTTCGCTCGCTGCTCGTCCGTCCAGTGAGCCAGCATGATCCTCAGATCGCGACTGTAGGCGGCCGCGTGGTTGCGATAGATCTGGGGATGGAGCCAGTCCACCAGACCCGCCCGCAACCAATGATGGGACTCTTGCATGAGGTCGCTCTTGCCATGGGGCATGGGTGCTGGCGCCATGGACATCAGGCAGTCGGGCTTCAGGGTCTTGACAGCCCGTGCCAGGCGGCCTAGGTATTGCGACATTTGCGCACAGCGAAACGCTGTCCAATTGGCATCAGAAATCCTCGGGGGTGAGGATGCACCGCAAGCGTCTCTATACAGTTGTTGAGAAATAGCATCATAACCGGCATGGCGAGGCATGGCCGGCAGGCGGTCATCGCCTTGGACACCTGCCACCGAATAGTTGCGAACCACCTCAAGAATAAGCTCGGTCAGAAAGGATTGCACCTCGGGATGGAGTGAATTCATCCAAACCAGCGAACCATGGCGACAAAGGGTGCCGTCAGGAGCGCGGGCGGCCCAAGCGGGTTTGGTCCGCAGGATCATCCCTCCGTCTGGATCCGGTGAACTGGCAAACCCGTATTCAAACCAGGGGATGACGGCGATTCCACGGCTCTTGCCCGCCTGGACGATCTCCTCCAGGGGGTCGAATCCCGCGTACTGCGGATCCTGGACGGCAAAGCCATGGCTCTCCATGACCGCGCTGGGAAAGGCTGTGTGGCCGCGATTCCAGACAGCTGGGAAAACGGTATTGAACCCTTGCGCTTGAACAACATCCAGGGCGCGCTGGATCCCCGCCTTCGTTGTCAAGGTGTCGCAGTGGCTGCCATCTGGGATCCAAATCCCACGGATTTGCTTCATGCCAGCCTCCTTCTCAAGAACCCTTCGCGAGCGGACATGGGAGGATGGATCGCGACGCCTTGCGGGCCAGAGGGTGACCTTCAGCATCTACACGCACGATTCCTGGGGCCAGGTTCATGTCGGCGATTATCCGTCCCTGGCTGACGCCCGCAATGTCTTTGCCGCCCTGCGCGACGACCCCTGGTATCAGGCTGACGGCACGGTGAAGGGGATTGAGTTGGTGCAAACCCATCCCGGCGACGCGCGCGAGCGACTGGATTGGTTTGCCTTCCGGCCATGACCGGCGCTGACGGGAGGCCTGGTCCCGGTCAGGCCTTCTGGCGCGCGCGTTTGACCGCCAGCCCGGCTTCAGTGGCGGTGACCGCCGCCAACACCAGCAGGCCGATCAAGCCCACGAGCTGGTTGCGGGCCTCCTCGGAGCCAGCGGCGTTCTGAGCGAGCCACGCGCCAGCCGCAAACCAGGCTGTCGCCAGGGCGGAGGTGATCCACCAGGCCTGCCAGCGCCGCTGGTAGAGGTAGCCCGCCCCCAGGCCCGGCACCACATTGAGCACCACGGCCACCCAGCCCGCGGAAGCGGCAAGGATCGCGTCTCGGGAGGGGGTCATGGCCAAGGGTGAAATGAGCCTCCACTCTGGCGTCGGCAGACGGGAGTGGCGATACAAACGGATCGGCGAACAGGGCAACCGTCCGCAGAAGCGTCTGCGGCTGGGGGAGGGGGCGCGCGGGCATCAGAGGCCGTCCCGGGGAGCCGGAACCCCCCACCGGGACCCGGCAGGCTGGACCCACCCGTGCCGCCGCCCGAGAGTGATCGCGACGACGAGGCCTGAGGGGCTGGAGGCGGGGTCGCCGTTCAGGACGCAGCGGGGGTCTGCCTCCGCGGGACCTGGCACGGGCCGGAGCGGAGCCGCCGCCGCAGCCGTCGGCACCACCCGAAGGCCGCCGCGGCTCCGGCGAGGGGCAAGGGCCCAGGCACCTGCTGGAACATGGCCTGGGCGATCAGGGAGTGGCCCTTGGTGGTGGGGTGGAGGCTGTCCCAGAAAAACCACTCGTCTGGATTGCAGGCGGGAACAAGCGCCAGGTCCACGACACAGCGATTGCTGACGTCCGTGAGTCCATAGGAGGCCGGCTGGCTGTGGATTTGATTGAACAGGGCGAACGTGTCAAAGGGCATCAGGTCCACCTGAGGGTTGGTGGCTTTCAGGGCGGAGAGCCTGGTGTTGAGGCGCGCGTTGAAGCCAAGCACCAGCTGTTGGATCAAGGCCGCCTGCAGGGGATCTGTGTTGAACGACGGGGCCAGGCTGAGATCGTGCAGGTTGGGCACCAGGATGTGGCTGGCGCCGTTGTTGATGAGCGTTTGGATTCCAACCTCGATGTTGGCGACGGCATTGTCCAGCAACTGGACCGGCGTGCTGTTGGCGAGGGGAGGACCGCCGGTGATCGTGCCAGGCGTGCTGCCGATCCCGACGCCGGTCTGCGTTTTCAACCAATAGAGGCCATCGTTGGCCCCCATCCAGACAACGAACAGGGTGTTTTCAGGTTGAAAGGGCTTGGGTGGAGTTAGGAAAGCGTTGAGTTGCTGGTAAGCGCTGGTTTGCGCAAAAGCGGGGCGGACGGTATCAAAGGTTGGGTTGGTGTCCACGGTGAATTGACTGTCCCGTCCGGTTGTGGCTCCGCTGACGGCGTAGTTGGTGCCGCCGGCCAAGGAGGGTTTGAGCGGAGGCGCGGCGGGGTTGTATAGCGACCAGAGCTGTTCCACCGCCACAGGGCCGTTGGACACGCGTCCGCCGGCGTAGGGAGGGGGGGGAAAGCCAAAGAATGGAGGAATGGTGGCCGTCAACAAGCCGGAGTTGCCCGCATCCGAGAGGCTGTCCCCGAACACGACCAAGGTGTCCAGCTGGGTCACCTTGCCCAACGCGGGTGCCTGGCCGCAGGCCAGACCCAGACTGGCAAGCAGGGCCACAGCGGCCTTGCCTCCACGCCGGTTGGCCCGGTGCGGCTTTACGGCGCGTTGTCCCGCGGCGCTCAGCGTTTTGGGATGCCATCTCCTGTCCAGCCGGCAAAACCCGCGCAAACCTTCGGGATAAGCCATCGTGAGATCGGTGGGGTTGTGCTCCGCATGCAACGTAGAGCGCCAATCGGCTTCCGGGTCACGAGCCAGCGCCTTGGCCTCCCCTTGATTCGATCGGACCGTTGAGGATCAGGAGGCTCGTCCTCTTGTGCGGGGCGTGGAGCCTTCGGGTCCCCACCCCTGCGGCCACACCTGCGCGATGCCGGACACCCGCAGGTTGCCAGGACCCTTCCGAGCACGTCCTTGTCCCTCCAACTTGTGGCCTCGGCAGGCGGCAGGCGGCTGGCTGGCGGTTCGCGATCGGCTCGGTTCGCGGCCCGCCATCATCGATACGGCGGAAGCGGCGGCACCGTTTGACCCCGCTGAATCGGCGTGGAGATGAAAGCGGTGCGGCCGTTGATGGCCTGCAGGCGTTGGACTCCCACCTCATAGGCCACAAGCATGGGAATGCCCAGGGTGTAAAGCGCGATCTGCAAGGCCGTGATCCACACAATCCTTTGAATCATGACTCCTCCGAGGGGTGTTGGCGGGGCAGGGGGAACCCAGGGCTCCCTCACCTGGGCGAAGCATGGAGCAAAAGGTTTTCTTCCGATTTCAGCCAGTGAACATTTTGATGCAGAGTTGCTGACAACCCGCTGTCATTTGGATGACAGCCGGAGGCGGCGCCTCAGAAATGTCTGCTGGCTTCGGGGGGTGGTCGCCGGGAGAGCGAGGTTTTCCCCACCCCACGCGCCGCCAAACCCTTCCCTCCGCCGTGACCGTTGGGTCGAACGCTTAACCTTGCCCGCCGATGGGAGGGACCTCATGCACGCTGTGCCGCTCAGACTGGCTCCCGGCAGTGATCTGCGACGCACCCTCGAGGAGTTTGCCCGGGAGCGGGCGGCGTCCGGCTTCGTGATGGGGGTGGTCGGCGACCTCTCCCGCGCGGCGTTTCAATGCCCCGGCCAAGCCGGGCCCACCCTCATGGACGGGGATCTGGAGATCATCACCCTCAATGGCACCCTCTCGCCGGAGGGAGTCCATCTCCACCTGAGCCTGTCGGACGGCGCCTGCCAGGTCTGGGGTGGCCACCTCGAACACGGCTCGCTGGTGCGCAAGGGGGCCGACGTGCTGCTGGGCCTCTTCGCCTCCGAGGCTGACGATGGCTCCACGCCAAGCGGCGGAGCCGCTCGCGCGCCCCGCGCGCCGGTGGTGGAGATCGCCGTGGGCCCCCGCTGTCCATTCTCCGCCCGTGCCCAGCGCCTGCTTCGCACCCTGGGAATCCCCCACCAGGTGATCGAGGTGCACACCCCGGAGGACAGAGCCGAGGTGGAACAACGCAGCGGACGCCCCACGCTTCCCCAAGTGTTCATCGACGGGGAGGCCATCGGCGGTTATGACGCCTTGGCGGAGCTGCACGGTCGGGGGGCGTTGGACGCGTTGCGGGCGTATTGACCCTCCGGCGCGGCTATGACGGAGAGGCAGGTGTGAGGCCCGCCGTGCCGATCGACAGTCCATCCCGCCCCGGTCTCACCCCCTCCGCGGGTCCCCAACGCCTGGACGAAGACCCGCGGATCTCCCGGATCGCGCGCCGGTTCGGCGGTCGGCCGGACGCCCTGATTGAAGTCCTCCACCAGGTGCAGGAGCTGCACGGCCATCTGCCCCCGGAGGCCCTCCATCAGGTGGCGCGGCACCTCCAGCTGCCCCTCAGCCGCGTGTTTGGCGTGGCGAGTTTTTATCACCTCATTCGCCTGGCGCCTCCCGCGGCCCATCATTGCGAGGTTTGCCTGGGCACGGCCTGTTTCGTGAAGGGGGGCGCGGAGCTGGCCCGCGAACTGGAGGCCCGTCTGGGGGTGGCGCTCGATGAGCCCGCTGGCGATGGCCCCTGGGGGCTGCGGTCTGTGAGTTGTCTCGGCGCCTGCGGTCAGGCGCCGGTGCTGGTGGTGGACGGGGCGATGATCACGCGCCCGCGGGTGGAGGAGCCGGCCCTCCTGGCGCGGCAATTGGACGAGGCTGGCGTTCCTCGGCAACCAGGAGACGCGTCATGACGGCGTCAGGGGCGGTGTTGCGCTGTTGCGCGGCCAGCGGCTGTCGCGCTGTGGGCAGCGCGGAATTGCTTCACGCCTTGGAGCGCGCCCGGGACGACCTCGGCCTCGCCGCCGAGGCGGTGACCCTCCGACCGGTGGGCTGTCTGCGGATGTGCGGTCGCGGGCCGCTGGTGGCGGCGGATGGGGTCTCAGGCTCCACGGAGTTTTACGGGGCGGTGCCACCCGCGCGGGCGGCCGATCTGGTGCAGCGGGTGACCGCCGGCAACAGCGCCGAGCCCTCTCCCCTGGCGGGGCACCAGGTGGATCTCCGCCATCCCTTCTTCACCCTGCAGACCTCCGTGGTCTTGGAGGGGTGCGGGCGTGTGAATCCGGAATCGATCGAGGAGGCCCGTGCCCTGGGCACCTACGCCCAGTTCGAGCGCTGCCTGCTGGAGCTCACCCCCGAGACGGTGCGCGACCAGGTGAAGCGCAGTGGCCTGCGCGGACGCGGTGGCGGGGGCTATCCCACTGGCCTGAAATGGGACACGGTGGCGTTGCAGCCCCCCGGCCCCCGCTACGTGGTCTGCAATGCCGATGAGGGCGACCCCGGCGCCTTCATGGATCGCGGCGTCTTGGAGGGGGACCCCCATCGCCTGCTGGAGGGATTGGCGATCGCCGCTTACGCCGTGGGCGCGAGCAAGGGCTATGTCTACGTGCGGGCGGAATATCCCCTGGCGATTGAACGGATGCGGTTGGCCATTCGGCAAGCCAAGCGCCACGGCTGGCTCGGTGAGGCCATCGCCGGCTCCACGTTCTCCCTCAGCCTGGAGGTGCGCGTCGGGGCCGGAGCCTATGTGTGCGGGGAGGAAACGGCCCTGCTTCATTCCATCCAGGGACAGCGCGGCACGCCTCGCACCCGGCCGCCCTACCCGGCCCAGTCCGGTCTCTGGGGCGCGCCGACCCTGATCAACAACGTCGAAACCCTCGCCGCCGTGCCCGCCATCCTGCGGGAGGGAGGCGACTGGTATGCGGCGATCGGCACCGAAGGCAGCAAGGGCACAAAGGTGTTCGCGCTCTCCGGCGCGGTGGCCCACCCCGGCCTGGTGGAGGTGCCGATGGGCACGCCGCTGCGCACCGTGGTGTCCACCATGGGCGGGGGCGTGCCCGATGGCGGTTCGATCAAGGCGGTGCAGACAGGCGGTCCCTCCGGGGGCTGCATTCCCGCCGCGCTGCTGGACACCCCCGTCGACTACGAGGGCCTTTTGGCGCTGGGATCGATGATGGGCTCCGGCGGCTTGGTGGTGATGGAAGAGACCACCTCGATGCCCGCGGTGGCCCGCCACTTCATGCGGTTCAGCGTCAGCGAGAGCTGCGGCAAGTGCTTGCCCTGCCGCGCGGGCACGGTGCAACTGCTGGGGCTGCTGGATCGCGTGGTGGACCATCGCGCCACGCCCGCGGATCTGGAGCGGCTGAAGGAGCTCTGTCAGATGGTGCGGCGCACCAGCCTCTGTGGCCTGGGCCAGGCGGCACCCAACCCGGTGTTGAC